>Ga0209369_1000167_pt1 | contig 141435 bp, 118 predicted proteins | sample EBPBio142010_DNA_FD_185865 | JGI IMG/M metagenome (GOLD analysis project Ga0209369, IMG submission 185865) | Wastewater treatment Type I Accumulibacter community from EBPR Bioreactor in Madison, WI, USA - Reactor 1_10/4/2010_ DNA (SPAdes)... | ecosystem: Engineered > Bioreactor > EBPR >...
TTTCTGCTCCTACGGCTACCGACAATTGCGCTGGTTCTCTAACCGCTACTACCAATGATCCTACCTCATACAGTGCTCAGGGCACGTATACCATTACATGGACCTATGATGACGGAAACGGTAACACCTCTGCCCAGACACAAACTGTGGTGGTGGCTGACGTAACGGCTCCCGTGGCTGACCTGGCTAATCTTCCCAGAGTTACCGGCGAGTGCAGTGCATCTGTTTCTGCGCCTACAGCAACCGACAATTGCGCTGGTTCTTTAACCGCTACAACCAATGATCCTACCTCGTACAGCGCTCAGGGTACTTATACCATTACCTGGACCTATGATGACGGAAACGGTAATACTTCAACCCAGACACAAAACGTGGTGGTGGCTGACGTAACGGCTCCAGTGGCTGACGAGGCTAATCTTCCCACAGTTACCGGCGAGTGCAGTGCATCTGTTTCTGCGCCTACAGCAACCGACAATTGCGCTGGTTCTTTAACCGCTGCAACCAATGATCCTACCTCGTACAGTGCTCAGGGCACGTATACCATTACATGGACCTATGATGACGGAAACGGAAACACCTATGCCCAGACACAAACTGTGGTGGTGGCTGACGTAACCGCTCCCGTGGCTGACCTGGCTAATCTTCCCACAGTTACCGGCGAGTGCAGTGCATCTGTTTCTGCGCCTACAGCAACCGACAATTGCGCTGGTTCTCTAACCGCTACTACCAATGATCCTACCTCGTACAGTGCTCAGGGCACGTATACCATTACATGGACCTATGATGACGGAAACGGAAACACCTCTGCCCAGACACAAAACGTGGTAGTGGCTGACGTAACGGCTCCAGTGGCTGAGTGCAAAGATTTCACACTTAACCTCAATAACGGAACAGGTATTGTGAACCCATCAGATGTTAATAACAACAGTTATGATAACTGCGGCATTGTTTCTATGAGTGTAAGTCCGAATACCTTTAGCTGTTCTGACGTAGGTGTAAATACTATCACTCTTACTGTTACCGATGTAAATGGCAATAGCAGCACCTGCAGCGCCAATGTAACGGTTAAGGAACAACCGAGCTGTAGCATTGTATCAGTTCCTGCAAACAATGTTTATACAGGCGGCAATCCCAACAACATTTATCTGGGTTACGGCCCTCAGTCTGCAACGCTGAACGGTTCTGCCAATGGAGGAAACGGATTAACGTATAGCTGGTCTCCGGCTACTAACCTCAGCTGTACCAACTGCGCCAATCCAGTATTCACACCTACCGCCGCGGGTACAACTACCTATACCCTCACGGTAACCAATGACAATGGCTGTAGCACCACTTGCGAAATCACCATGTGTGTGATAGATGCCCGTGCCAGCGGAAAAGGCAATAACGGCAAAGTGCTTATCTGCCATGGTTCTCCGAACAACCCACATACACTGAGTATTTCACCTAATGCCGTGAATTCTCACCTTACCCAACATTCCGGTGACCAACTGGGTGCATGCGGAAATAGCTGCGGTGAATCCAGAGGCCTTGCCGAGGAAGAAGGACAATTGATGATTAATGAAGGATTTGAAACCATCGTATATCCAAATCCAACAAGCAACCACTTCACAATTGTAATCAATTCTGAATCTCAGGAAGCCGTTACTGCAGGAATGTACGACATTATGGGTAAGAAAATTATGGACTTGAAAGATATCCATGCAAACGAACCATATACAGTACATCAGTCACTGCCAAGAGGCATTTACCTGATTCATATCGTTCAGAATGGTCATCAGCAAACCATTCGATTGATCCGTCAAGATTAATCTGTATAATACTTAAAAAAGAGGCTGTCAATAATGACAGCCTCTTTTTTTTATAATAAGACTACAGAAAAAATGAGTTGCCAAAAGGCAAGTCGACCGAGTTAGGAAGAAGCGTTGATACCCTAGAATTAATTACTATTTATTTTAACTTTTTTAAATTCAGTAAAGACTATAAATTAATTAAACTATTTGTAACTTCTTAAGTTGTATTTACAAACACTCCCTTTTCTATCAAACTCAAAACTCAAATTATAGTATTTGACCTCACTCCATTACTATATTTTGATATTTATTTTGCTGATGCCGATTCAGAAAACCAGCTGTCTGAAATAGTGTTTACTTTTAACCATTCGATTGTACTCGAAAAAGCAAATTGAATAAAAGCTGGATATCTTTAGGAGGAAACCCCACCTTTCTTAAGGTTTTATTGGACACCCATGAAAAAAAATGAGAATTTGAAGTTTTTGTACCAATAGCCTACCTTATATTTGAACAACAAATACAATGCGCATGAAAGCAATTTATAGTAACGGAAAATACCTTATCGCTTATTTGTTGCCTGTAGCAGCTATCACGGGGCTGTATCTGGGAGGCTGGAGTGTATGGCTTACGGTTATTATTGGTTTTGTAATAATTCCTACCTTGGAATTGATTATTCCAAAAAGTGACACAAACGATGATGAAGCCACAGAAATAAAGAAAACAGAATCCGTCTTCTTTGATATCTTGCTTTACCTCAATCTGCCCCTACTCTACTTTATCCTATTCTATTATCTTCAAAAAATAACCGGCGGCGGATTAACGACCAACGAATATGTGGGAATGACCCTTTCAACCGGAATATGCCTCGGAGTAATGGGCATCAATGTGGCCCATGAACTCGGTCACCGTACCAAGTCGTTTGAACGGATAATGGCTAAAATGCTGCTGCTGCCCAATAATTATATGCATTTCATCATTGAGCACAACCGCGGACACCACAAAAACATATCCACCCCTTTAGACCCAGCCTCTTCGGCATATAACGAAATCATTTACCTCTTTTATGTCAGAACCATCATCGGCTCTTATTTTTCGGCCTGGAATTTAGAAAAAATGCGCCTCCAGCGGGCCGGTGAGCCGGTTTGGTCCGTTCAGAATGAAATGATACGCTTTGCACTTTTCCAACTGAGCTTTGCGGCCGGTATAACCGCAATTTTCGGGCTACGCGGACTGGCATTTTACCTTATAGCTTCGCTGCTTGGCATACTGCTGCTGGAAACCGTGAATTATGTTGAACATTACGGGCTTCGGCGCAAAGAGCTGGAACCCGGCATATACGAAAAAGTAAAACCCACACATTCCTGGAACAGTGACCATGAATTGGGACGTGTGTTTTTATATGAACTCACCCGCCACAGCGACCATCATTACAAAGCCCAGCGTAAATACCAGATTTTGAGGCATTTTGACGAAAGTCCGCAATTGCCGATGGGGTATCCGGGCTGTATGGTGATGGCATTGATTCCGCCGCTTTGGTTTGCCGTAATGAACCCAAGGGTAAAGGCTATTCAGGCTGCTCCGGAATCTGGAAAATCAAGTGTTTTGGCCTAAGCAGATATTTTTTTCCACAAGGCCCATTTGTATTGGACAGATTTACGATGTTTGCAGAAACAAACCATCTCCCATTGAAATTTGCAGCCATAGACATAGGTTCAAACGCCATCCGGATATTATTTTACAACGTTTTCGACGATGCCAAAGAGCCTGTTTTTAAAAAAATATCACTAACCCGCCTACCCGTCAGGTTGGGTGAGGATGTTTTTACGACGGGAAGAATTTCAGAGAAAAAAACACAGAAGTTAATACGAAGTATGGCCGGATTCAGAGCACTGATGGATGTGTATGAAGTGGAAGGATACCGTGCATATGCCACCAGTGCCATGAGAGAGGCAGAAAACGGACTGGAAGTAATTCAAAAAGTATTTTTTGAAACCGGTATTGCCATTAATATTATTGACGGAAAAACAGAAGCCGATGTTATATTCTCCAATAAAATAACCGAAAATACGGATCCTAAAAAATCCTATCTATATATTGATGTAGGTGGTGGAAGCACTGAAATTACCTTGTTTTCAAAAAACAAAAAAATCATGTCATCTTCGTTCAACATCGGTACGGTGCGTGCCCTTTCGGGCAAAGTTAGCGACGAAGACTGGAAAAAAATGAAATCTTTCCTAAAAGAAATTAAGGAAAAAACAGCAGATGAATTAATTGGAATAGGTTCCGGAGGAAATATTAACCGATTATTTAAACTGGCAGCGCTGAAAGAAGGCAAACCGCTTTCAGTAAAAAAGCTCAAAGATATGTACCAAAACTTACTGTCGATGAGTTATTACGACCGTACCCATATACTTGGCCTGAACACTGACCGTGCCGACGTTATTATTCCGGCCTGTGAAATTTATTTATTCATCAGTAAAGTGTGTGAAATAAAACAAATTCAAGTGCCCAAAATAGGACTCAGCGACGGTATAATAAAGGAGTTATACGCCGAGCACAAAAGAAAAGCCGCCGGATTGGATGTATAATTCAGCCTGTTAGTTAAAAATGATTCTTCCCAATTTTACGTGGTTATTTTTCGGAATGGCCGAAATCACAATTTCACCTTCACGCAGCTGGCTGCTGAATTTGGGACGCAGAATTAATTTTTCATCTTTATTGATGAATAAAGGTTCTTTAATATAGGAACCATCGGGATTCACGGTAACATGAATGGCCTGTGAAGTGGATGGTTTAGACATTACCCTAAACTCGGCAGGTTTTTGCAAGCTGATATTTTTAGGATGGTCGTTATACACAAAATGTAATTTATCTCCCGTTACGGCGAGTGCAAAAGAGGAAAAAAATCCATCATCATTGATTGAAAACTGAAATTTTGGTACAACCGTATTCCAAACAATTTCGCCCTTTTCATCAATTTTAAAAACTACTAGACTGTTATAGTAATAATAATAGTTACAATTAATAAACCCTCTTCCGTCACGTCCGCAAACCTCATTCATATAGTACTGTTCCGAAACCACATACAACCCACCGTCGGGAAGCGGAACGGTGTAATCAATATTAAAACCCGGTAAACCCTGTCCCCTGTTATATTTTTTTTCATTCATAAAATCGAGTAGCAATATTTTTTCAAAAGGCCTTACTGTTGATGACTTTACAACATGTTTATTTCGGTCAACAGACATGAAAAAAGTGCCTTGGGTTCCTTCTTTTCCGCGGAGGTTATAAAACCCGGGAATCAAAATTTCATTTCTGTCATTCAAAATAAAATCAACATCCGTTATTAATTTTTCACCCGCTTTGATTTCATATTCAAAAATGCGGTTACTGTCGGCCGGAGAAAATTCAATCAACGAAAAATAATATTCGGGATCTTCGGGCAAAAATTCGTTCCCCTCACGTTCAATACGGGCCAGTAGAACCACGTTTCCGGCATTATCCACCGCATGGCGGATGATTTCAAAATTTCGGTCTTTGTATGGCAATCGAACCGATTTGGCATGAAGCTGCCCATAGGATTCGTCATAAATTTTTAAATCGAAACGTGCATTTTCCTTTTTCTGGTAAGGCCGTTTGCGAAGCACCATCAACTTTTTGGTATCCGGAGAGGTAACAAATTCAAATTCACCGGTATTATACCGCTTTGCATTTGAAATACGATCCAATTCAATAAGGCCATTTTGTACATCATTTTTATCAAAAGTGGCCACATAGGCTATGTTTTGGTCGCCAGATTTATCGTAAGCGGTCAAAAAGACGGCTAGTTCTCCATTAAAACGGAACACTTTTTCAAACTGGGGTACCAACTCTTTTCCGTCAAACTGTATCCGGGCATCACGCATGAGCAGCGGAAGAGTTCCCAGCGAGTTCAAGGATCCCGATTCAAAACGGTCGGCATAGAACCCGTCGTTATGAAAAATTTCAGTGCGCATTTTCAACAAATGCAGGGTAGAATCTGATTCAGAAATAATACCGGAATAGTAATCGCCGTTCTTCAATTTTACCTCGTTGCCCCATACTACTTTAGACTGGGCTGTGGCCAAACCGGAAAAGAACCACAAAAAATAGGTGGCAAAAAATAGAAACCGTAGGAAGCGAAATACCATTTAAACGCTGTTTTGCGTAAAATTAAGCACTCTTTTTCAGAAATCTATGAATACAGGCAGAATGACATGGAGATAAAATCAAAAATTAATCACAGAACAGGCCGCATGAATCGCAATTCTTCGTACTTTCATGCACTGAAATTGTAAGGATCATGGTGCATATTCTAGGAGAGCGAAATTCCATTTTTAACGTATTTATCGCTGAACTTCGTAATGTTTCCGTTCAACAGGACAGCATGCGATTTCGCAGAAATCTGGAACGGATCGGTGAAATTATCGGTTATGAACTGAGTAAAAAATTAAACTATGCAAACCGGGAAATTGAAACGCCCCTGGGTATTGCAGACATGAGCCTTCCTACCGATGAAATTGTGCTGGGAACCATACTCCGCGCCGGCCTGCCCATGCATCAAGGCATTTTGAATTATTTCGACGGAGCGCAGAATGCCTTTATATCCGCCTACCGTAAACATCATAAAGACGGCAGCTTCGACATTCAGGTGGAATACCTAAGCAGTCCGCCGCTCGAAGGAAAAGTGTTGATTTTATGTGACCCGATGCTGGCCACGGGTCAATCCATGGTACTAGCCTGGAAAGCCTTAACCGAAACCATGGGTAAACCCAAACATACCCATTTTGTGGCGGCTTTGGGAAGCGAAGAAGGCGTAAGTCATACCCGCCTCCACATGCCCGAAAATGCTACCCTTTGGGTAGGAGCCGTAGATCCGGAACTGAATGCCAAATCCTATATCATTCCCGGCCTGGGCGATGCCGGTGATTTGGCTTACGGCCCAAAAATGTAAGTAACAAAATGGACTCCTGGTACTCGCTGATTAGTTTGTGGCTTTTATGTACGGTAAAATTTGCCGTTTCTTTCCCATCCGCCATCCTGGCCCTTAAACTGAGTTTTTTTGAAGCCCTGCTTTTTGGAATGAGCTCCGGTGTATTCGGAAGTTTCTTCTTTATTTATGCCGGCGATTGGTTCCTGGATCGCATGGCAGCCATCATTCCAAAGAGAAAAAATCCGAAAAAGAAAAAGGTCTTTACAAAAGGAAGGCGAAGGCTGGTTTATATCAAAAAGAAATACGGCTTAATCGGATTGTCCATTATTTCCCCTGTTTTTATAAGTATTCCGGTGGGTTGTATGCTTGCCACACGGTTCTACCACAATAAAAAACAAATTTTACTGCACATGTCGGCTGCCGTTTTTGTTTGGATTTTGCTCATTTATCCATTCATTTCCATGTTCCGGTATTTACTTTGATGAAAGACATTGAACATATTTTTTTTGATTTAGACCGCACCCTCTGGGATTTTGAAAAAAACTCCGGAGATACCCTATCCGAACTTTTTCAGGAATTAAAACTAGCCGAAGCCGGCATTCCGGATGTAAATGCATTCATTCATATATATGTAAAGATGAATGACCTTTGCTGGCAGCTCTACCGCGAAAATAAAATCAGTAAGGCTGAACTGCGCACCATCCGGTTCGAAAAAGCACTAAACCATTTCAAGGTACAAAACCAGCACTTAACCCATGCGCTGGCTGAGCTTTATGTGGAACGTTCGCCATTCAAAACGGCCTTATTTCCAGGTACTATCGAAACCCTTCAATATCTTTCATTAAAATACAGCCTGCACATCATCACAAACGGATTTGAAGAAGTACAGCATATTAAACTGCGTGAATCGGGCATGCGGCCATATTTTAAACACATCATTACCAGTGAACGGGCAGGATGCAAAAAACCCGATAAACAGATTTTTCAGTTTGCACTGGCTAATGCGGCTGCTTCAACCTACAACAGCCTGATGATTGGAGATGATTTTGAAGTTGATGTAAAAGGGGCGATGAATGCCGGCCTGCAGGCCATTCATTTTTACCCGGAAATGGAATCCGAATATTTTGGCGAAATAAAAACAATCAACGATTTGGCCAAATTGAAAAATATCCTGTAAAAAGCATCGAACCAAACCGGATTATGCTTGTTAATAATATTAAATTCATGCAAAATAAAGTTTCCTTTCTACAGCCGGGAATGTTAAATTTGCGCTGTATTAATTTTGACAATTAAACTGAAGATTGAAATGGCAACAAGTGCAGCAAAACTAAGCTCTGTTCTGAACTCAAGCATAGGAAAAAAAGTACTCATGTCCCTTACCGGACTTTTTCTTTGCTTTTTTTTACTGAATCACCTCTATACCAATCTTTTGCTTTATGCGCCACTTTTTAATCCGGAAGATGCGGGCAGCAGTTTCAATAAAGCCTCACATGAACTGGTAACCAGTATTTTGGTACGTACTGTTGAGATTGTCTTGTTTGCATCCATCATCTTTCACGTAGTACAAGCCATCCGACTTACCATTGCCAATAAAAAAGCCCGCCCTGTGGGATACGAATCCGGTTCAAAAGCAAAAGCGGGCTGGATTTCAAAAAATATGGGACTTACCGGCAGCATCATCCTCTTCTTTTTGATTGTTCACCTTTACAATTTCTTCCTTCCATACCGTATTACCGGTGAAGTGGGCGGAGATTCCGGAATTACCCTGGCTAAACAGGTTACCTTGGCACTGGCTAATCCCATTTACTCCGGGCTGTATATCATCGGTACCCTGTTAATGGGTATGCACCTGAGTCATGGCTTACAGTCGGCTTTTCAAACCATCGGTTTAAACAACAAAAAATACGAAACCATCCTAAAAGCGGTTGGCAACGGGTATGCCGTGCTTGTTACGGTTGGATTTATTTCTTTCCCGATCATGTTTTACTTTAATATTCTCGGCATCGCCGATAAAATTCAATAAATCAATTTTGTATGGCAACATTGAATTCCAGAATTCCCGAAGGACCAATAGAAACCAAGTGGACCAAGTATAAATCTTCGGTACCGCTGGTGAACCCGGCAAACAAACGCAAAATTGAAATTGTAATCGTAGGAACCGGTCTTGCCGGAGCCGCCGCAGCATCTTCACTGGCCGAGCTGGGATACAAAGTAAAAGTATTCTGCTTCCAGGATTCTCCGCGCCGCGCCCACTCTATTGCAGCACAAGGAGGAATCAACGCAGCAAAAAACTACCAAAACGACGGAGACAGCATTTACCGTTTGTTTTACGATACCATTAAAGGCGGCGACTACCGTGCCCGCGAAGGCAACGTGTACCGCCTGGCCGAAGTTTCGGGAAATATCATTGACCAGTGTGTGGCCCAAGGCGTGCCTTTTGCCCGCGAATACGGCGGTTTATTATCAAACCGTTCCTTCGGGGGTACACAGGTACAGCGTACTTTTTACGCTGCAGGACAAACCGGACAGCAACTTTTGCTTGGTGCATACAGCTCCCTGCAACGTCAGGTGGGAATGGGTAATGTTACTCTGTATGCCCGCCACGAAATGTTGGATATTGTTACCATTGATGGAAAAGCCCGTGGTATCATAGCCAGGAACCTGGTAACCGGCGAGCTGGAAAGGCATTTCGGACACGCCGTATTGCTCTGCTCGGGCGGTTACGGAAACGTGTTTTATTTGAGTACCAATGCCATGGGGAGTAATGTTACGGCAGCATGGAAAGCGCATAAAAAGGGAGCTTACTTTGGTAATCCCTGCTTTACACAGATTCACCCAACCTGCATTCCGGTTTCGGGCGACCATCAGTCAAAACTCACACTGATGTCGGAATCACTCCGAAACGACGGACGTATTTGGGTACCCGCCAAACTGGAGGATGCCCAAGCCCTTCAAAAAGGAACGAAAAAAGCCAACGATATTCCGGAAGCAGACCGCGATTATTACCTCGAAAGACGTTACCCGGCCTTCGGGAACCTGGTTCCGCGCGACGTGGCCTCCCGTGCCGCCAAAGAGCGTTGCGATGCCGGATTTGGCGTAAATGCCACCGGACAGGCCGTATTCTTAGATTACGCAGCCGCCATTGAGCGTTACGGCAAAATTGAGGCCACCAAACAAAACCTCAGCAATGCCGATAAAGCAACCATCATTGCCATGGGTAAAGAAGTGGTGAAAGAAAAATATGGTAACCTGTTTGATATGTACTTGCAGATTACAGGCGAAAATCCGTATGAAACACCAATGAAAATATATCCGGCCGTGCACTATACCATGGGCGGTTTATGGGTTGATTATGAACTGATGACCAATATCCCGGGATTATATGCCCTGGGCGAGGCCAATTTCTCTGACCACGGCGCAAACCGTCTCGGGGCATCGGCACTGATGCAGGGATTGGCCGACGGTTATTTCGTGATTCCGTATACCATTGGTTCTTACCTTTCCGGAGATATCCGTACGGCTTCCATTCCAACGGATCATCCGGCTTTTGTGGAAGCCGAAAAACAGGTTCAGGAACGTATTGATAAATTCTTCAGCATAAAAGGAACCAAATCGGTTGATTATTTCCACAAAAAACTCGGAAAAATCATGTGGGACAAATGCGGAATGGCCCGTAACGAGCAAGGTTTGAAAGAAGCCATTGCCGAAATCAAAGCCATTCGTGAAGAATTTTGGACCGATTTGCGTGTTCCGGGCACCCCGAATGAGTTCAATCCCGAACTGGAAAAAGCTGGCCGCGTAGCCGACTTTATCGAACTTGGAGAGCTGATGTGCCTTGATGCCCTGATGCGCAACGAATCCTGCGGTGGCCATTTCCGCGAAGAATACCAGACTGAAGAAGGTGAAGCCCTTCGCGACGATGAAAAATTCTCATTTGTTGCCGCCTGGGAAATGAAGGAAGTAGGAACCTGGGAATTACACAAAGAAGAATTAGTTTACGATAATATTAAAATTGCAGCGAGATCTTATAAATAGGCAGGAGGCAATAGGCAGGAGACAGCAGAGATGGGAAAAATTAATGGATTTAAAGATTTATTAGTTTGGCAAAAAGGGATAGAGATTACCGTTGAGGTATACAACCTTACCGCTAATTTTCCCAACGAAGAGAAATTTGGTCTAATCAATCAAATAAGAAAAGCTTCGTCATCCATTGCTTTGAATATTGCAGAAGGCTACGGAAGGGGAACAACAAAAAGTTATCTTTCCTTTCTTCGAAATGCAGTGGGCTCTCTTTATGAATTAGAAACTGCAATAATCATTGCTACCAAACTCAATTACCTAGATGAAACAGCTAATACTAGGATTTCAAACTTGCTAATAGAAGAACAAAAAATGCTTTATTCGCTAATTGAAAAAATAAAAGAAAAACCAAATAACTAATCGTGCAAATATGCCATTGGCCATTGCTTTTGCCTATTGCCTATTGCCTATTGCCAAAAAAAATATACAATGAGTACAACCGGAATGAACCTAACGCTAAAAGTTTGGCGCCAGAGAAATAAAAACGAAAGAGGCAGCTTTGAAACACATCAGGTTAGCGGTATATCAGAGGATATGTCGTTCCTGGAAATGTTTGACGTTCTGAATGAGCGGCTGATTAATGAAGGTAAAGATCCGATTGCCTTTGACCATGACTGCCGCGAAGGTATTTGCGGAATGTGCAGCATGTACATCAACGGACAACCGCATGGTCCGAACGACCGTGTTACCACCTGTCAGCTACACATGCGCAGTTTCAAAAATGGCGATACCATTGTGGTAGAACCTTGGAGAGCTGCCGCATTCCCGGTAATAAAAGACCTGGCGGTTGACCGTTCATCGTTTGACCGTATTATGGCTGCCGGCGGATTTGTGAGTGTAAACACGGGAAATGCCCAGGATGCCAACAGCCTTCCGATAGCCAAAGAAGATGCCGATGCTGCCTTTGCTGCCGCCGCCTGTATTGGTTGCGGAGCCTGTGTGGCCGCATGTAAAAATTCATCGGCCATGTTGTTTGTATCGGCTAAGGTTACCCAGTTTTCGCTGCTTCCGCAGGGAGCGCCGGAGCGCCACGAGCGGGTAATCAATATGGTAAACAAAATGGATGAGGAAGGATTCGGTAACTGCACCAATACCGGCGCTTGCGCCGAAGAATGTCCGAAAGGCATTTCACTGGAAAATATTGCCACGCTGAACCGTGAGTACTTATTGGCTAATTTGAGCGGTAAATAATAAACTACCAAACAATATATAACGAAAAAAGGTACATTATCAGTGTACCTTTTTTCGTTTAAACAAGATGTTTCCTTACAAATCCGTAACCGACATTACAACACGGAAACCACGGTCGGCACGGGGCTTTTCATCATCGGCAAAGGGGTCTTTGGCAAAAATGGATACATCTGCACCGCACACTTTCCATGAACCGCCTTTGGCATGTGGTGAATCGGCCACTATTTCGGCAACATTACCCGCCATGTTATATACACCATACGCATTTGGCCAATAGGACTTTACTGGAGCCGTAATAGAAGCATTGTCATTTAAACTTCCTGCCACTCCCATGTAGGCAACATATGCCTTACAATTTTCAATAATCTCTTCCCTACCCGTTTTGGCATTATAGGTTATGCATTCCTCTCCTCCTTTTTTAAAATTGCACAAATAATCGCCTTGGGCATTACGCAAATAAGGTCCTCCCCATGGATATACAGCGTGCCGGTTTCCTCCCGATGCCGCATACATCCATTCCAACTCGGTTGGTAAACGCACCAGTACTTTTTTATTCTTCCATTTTGGAAAAATAGTAGATAAATTTTCATTCATCTGCAGGGTAAGCCAGCGGCAATATTCTTCAGCCATACGCTTGCTTACGCCCACTACAGGATATTCGGCATAGGCAGGATGACGCAAATAATACCTTACATACGGTTCATTATACGCCATTGGGTTACGCCAAACCAGGGTATCGGGTAATAATTTCGTTGCCCGTTCGCTTTGGCCGTTTTGAATAAGCCAGGCCACAAATTCGCGGTATTCCAAATTGGTGGTTTCCGTTTTCCGTATCCAAAAGGTTTGAATGCTTACAGAGTCCTTAGGGCCTTTATGAAACGTTCCGGAAGGAATCATGGCCCAGTAATCGGCCGGTTTTTTGAGTTTATGGCCGGATACGGTATTCCCTGCATGAAGAAAGACAGGCAAAATAAGGAACGTAAGCAAGAGAAAGCCAGTTGTAGATTGTTTCATCAGGATATGAATTTTAGTTATTTCCAAAACCAAAAAAAAACAGGCATAGTATATCATCATGCACTGGAAGTAAGTTTCCCAAGTCATTTAAAAATTTTATCTCACTGAATTTCAAGAAATTGAATAAATGTTATCAAGTGTTAAACCTTTAAGCCTCTGACTTGTCGTATATATGCACTCATAATTTTAATACATGAAAAAAATTTACATGGCTTGCGCACTTTTTGCGCTCATCGGTTTAGGGTTTACACTCTCTACCACCAACTTAACCGCTAAAAACTCGGGGGCTTCACTGAATTCGAATTATTCTGGCGTAAATGGCGGCGTTACCTGTAATACCTCAGGATGCCATTCCGGAGCAGCCGTAAATTCAGGTCCTGGAAGCGTGAGCATAAGTACGGATATTCCGGGCAGCGGCTACGTGGGCGGAAATACCTATTCTGTTTCAGTAACCGTAAGTGCCGGAGGGGCAAACGGAGCAAAATATGGTTTCTCAGCCTCGGCAACAAAAGAGGGTACCGCAACTTTTACGGGCGGTTTTGCCAATGCAGATAATAGTACCTTGGTAAAAGCCAGCGGAAATTATATCGTTCACAATTCAACTGTAAACGGAAATGGCGTAAACTCATCCCATACGTTTACATTTGACTGGACCGCTCCGGCCACTGGAACCGGGAACGTAAAATTCTGGGCTGCCGGCAACAGTGCCAATGGAAATAACAGCAGCAGCGGCGACCAAATCTATAACAATTCATTATTGGTGAACGAAGCTCCAGGTGCTTCTATAACAGAAGATATTATTGATGCCTTTAATTTGTTTCCGAATCCGGCAACAGAAACCACAAACATCCGCATTCCCGCTCAAATGATGGATGGTACGTTGCGTGTTATGGATTTAACCGGCAAAATTGTTTTCAATAAAAAAATGATTGAATCGGAATTCAGCCTCAACCTCTCTGAATTTAAAAACGGTATCTACATTGTTGAACTAAACAAAGCCGAAAAAGTAAAAACACTTAAGTTGGTCAAGAACTAGTTGATGATTAATTACTCCTAAATAATAAGGACGATACCCCATGTATCGTCCTTTTTTATTACTTTTTATATGGATTAAAGTCGGCGGCTCACCCGCTCCACCATTTCCTTTTTCCAAACGGCAAACTCGCCTGATATGATTTTTTCACGGGCCGTACTTACCAGCCATAAGTAGAAACGCAGGTTTTGAACCGTGGCAATGTGCATGCCCAATATTTCGCCCGATTTAAACAGATGATGCACATATGCTTTGGTATAGGTACTGCCGTTAAACAGGTTTTCATCGGCGTGTAAGGGTGTGAAGTCGGTTTTCCAACGTTCATTTTTGATGTTGATAATGCCGTTTTCGGTAAATATCAATCCATGCCGGCCATTGCGTGAAGGCATCACACAGTCAAACATATCCACACCCATGCTGATGGATTCCAGGATATTGGCCGGGGTTCCCACACCCATCAAATAACGGGGTTTATGTTCGGGAAGGATGGATGTTACCTGCTCGGTAATTTCATAAATCAATTCCGAAGGCTCGCCTACCGAAACACCGCCTATGGCATTACCGGGTAAATCGCATTCGGCCACAAATTCGGCACTCTGTTTGCGCAATTCCGGAAAAGTACTGCCCTGCACAATCGGAAATAAAACTTGCTCACGGCCATACAGCGGTTCGGTTTCATTAAACCGGTTGATGCAGCGTTTGAGCCAGCGGTGGGTGAGTTCCATTGAGTTACGCGCATACGAAAATTCGCAGGGATAGGGCGGGCACTCATCAAACGCCATCATAATATCGGCACCGATGCTACGCTCAATATCCATAACCGATTCGGGTGTGAACAGATGTTTTGAACCGTCGATATGAGAACGGAAAAGTACCCCTTCCTCGGTAATTTTTCGCTGTGCGGCCAAGCTGAATACCTGAAAACCGCCACTGTCGGTAAGCATAGGCCCTTGCCAGTCCATAAATTGATGCACCCCGCCTGCCTCTTTTAACAATGCCGTACCCGGACGCAGATACAAATGGTAGGTATTGGCTAAAATTATTTTGGCCTGAATATTATCCCGAAGGCAGGCCTGAGGAACCGTTTTCACACTGGCCGCCGTGCCAACCGGCATAAAAATAGGGGTAGGAATATTTCCCGATGAGGTACTGAACATACCAGCCCGGGCCTTTGTATTGTTATCTTTGACCGAAATTTCAAATTGCATAATGCCTGTTTAGCTGGCGCAAAAGTACCTTAAACGCACAAAATCTGTATCAATAGATGGATAATAAGCTTGTTCTGCTCATTGTATCGGTACTCAGTATGGGTTCATTTTTGGGCGTTACGGTTTATATATTCGGGGTTTATATGCGTTTTATGCTGCGCCGCGAAAAAGATTTGCCTTATAACCACGAGCCCATCAGCATTATCATTGCCGCCCGTAATGAACTGCATAACTTACAAAAACATCTGCCGGCGGTTTTAAACCAAGACCGCGATTTATTTGAAGTAATTGTGGTGGATGATGCATCTACCGACGGCAGCAGCAATTATTTGCGGAAACTTTCGGCTGAACATCCGGTTTTAAAAATCATACACATCCCTGAATCAAGCGGAAAAAAGCAGGCCCTCAAAGCCGGGATTGAAGCCGCACAATACGATTTACTGCTGTTTACGGATGCCGACTGCCAACCGGCAAGCAAGCGCTGGGCTTCGGAAATGGCTTCGCGATTTACACCCGCAATTGAAATCGTATTGGGTTATGGGGCCTATGAGGCAAAACCCGGGCTCCTGAATGCCCTGATTCAAACCGACACCGCCCTCATTGCCGCGCGCTACGCCGGATTTGCGCTTTGGAAACGCGCATACATGGGCGTGGGCCGAAATTTAGCCTACCGAAAATCATGCTGGCTGCGCCATTCCGGTTTTCAATCCCATTCCGATTTACCCTACGGGGATGATGACCTTTTTGTGGGTATGGCCGCCAATAAAACAAATACGGCACTCTGTTTCCACCCGAATGCGTTCACCTATTCAGTTGCCCCGCAAACATTTTCGGCATGGCTGCAACAAAAAAAACGGCATTTGCATGCCGGTATCCGTTACAAAAAAAGTACTTGGCTGCTCTTGGCCGGAGAATCCTTTGCCGAACTGCTGTTTTGGATTTCCGGATGGGTTTTGGTGCTCACCGGAGCCGGTATCTGGTTCGGATTTCTGCTCAGTTTTTACCTCTTGTACAAGGTATTGATTTTGGGCGGCATTTTTAAACTATTGAAAATCAGAACAAACTCAATTTTAGCGGTCGCTTTGTCAGTCTTCTTGTTCTTTGCATTGTTTTTGATTGGAATAAACACCATCTTCGTAAAGCAAGTATCATGGAACAAGAAGTAAATCCGAACAGCAGAGCCAAACAAGATTTTGAATTGGTGCGGAGAGCCGTGGAAACAGGTGACCAAAAGGCATTTGCCCAATTATTGGAGCAATACCGGGAACCGATCCACTTTTTGCTGTTGAAAATGGTAAACAATAAGGAAGATGCCGAGGATTTAACCATTGAAACCTTTACCAAAGCGTTCAAGAGCCTTCCGAATTTCCGGCCGGATTATGCCTTCAGCACCTGGCTTTTCCGAATCGCCACCAATGCCGGTATTGACTTTATTCGTAAGAAGAAACTCAAAACAATGTCGATTGATAATGCCTTTCCTAACGAAGAGGGCGACGAGGTCAGAATCAACGTAAAATCAATAGATCCCAATCCGGAACAGGAGCTCATAACCACCGAGAAGGCCGAGTTACTGCGTAGTTTTGTGGAAAAATTAAAACCCCGTTACCAGATATTAATTGAACTCCGGTATTACAAACAGCTTTCGTACGAAGAAATTGCCGAAGAGCTGGATATGCCCCTGGGAACCGTAAAAGCCCAATTATTCAGGGCCCGTGATTTATTGTTTAATGTAATGAAATCCAGCCGGGATAAATTTTAAAGGCCGGTTTTACTCATTTTCAAATTTCAGGATACGGATTACTTCACGGCCGCTTTCATTGAAAAATGATGCGTATACCCTAAACGTACCGGTTTTACCTTTATACGTTCCGATCAGATATTTATTTGAACCCGCCTCACTTTTATGTTTAATCTCAAAAGCAGCCGGTGCGTTTTTGGCAAAAAAATCAGCTACCATACGTTTGGCCTGTTCTTTTCCGTACATGCCTTCCTTATCGCCCATGGTTAAATCAACCGATGAGGCAAACTGAACTGATAGTGCATTGGCATCCGAAGCTTTGAGCGCTGCCGCAGTTTCGGATAATTGGGCAAAAGAACCCAAGCTGATAAAAACGAGAGCGGCAGTGATTATGCTATTTTTCATTTTCCGTGTACATTCATCTATCCTAATCAGGCATCGAAATTAAAAGTATATATAATTTTACAAAAAGCGAGCCAATTCCGTTTCTTCACAAATTATATCTTTACTGCATGGAGTTTATTTTATTGTGCACAGCCAAAACCGATGACCCCGAAATAAAGTCATTATGCGCCCAATACGAGAAAAGGATGAAGCATTATACCCGTTTCCGGATAGAAGAAATTCCCACCCCAAAAATTCAAGAACCGACCAAACTTACGGCAAGGGAAGGCGAATTGATTCTGGAAAAAATACAACAGGGTGATTTGTGTTTTCTGTTGGATGAAAACGGAAAAGAGATGGCTTCGGAGGGTTTTGCCGACTTTATACAAAAGCAGCTCAATACGGGTAACAAACGTTGTTTCTTTGTGATTGGCGGACCTTTTGGATTCAGCGAAGAGGTGAAGAAACGGGCCAACGGATCGGTTTCATTGTCCAAGATGACCTTTACCCACCAAATGGTACGTTTATTTTTCAGCGAACAGCTTTACCGGGCTTTCAGCATTTTGCGGAACGAACCGTATCATCACCGTTAGAATGAATAACCCACCGTGGCATTGAAAGCAATACCGGGCGTAAAAGTGGTACGGCCGGTGCGGGTATAATAAGCGCCTTGTGCATTATTCTGGTATTCGGGTACGGTTTCCATAATATCCCGGAACACAAGACCCACATAATATTCGAGGTAAAAATTACGGAAAATATAATCGTAACTGTGACCGACCAGTAATCGGTATTCCATGAACGAATAGCCCGTGGTGAGTTTCTGCGGCGAAGGATTGTTCTCGGTATCAAACTGGGTAAGATTGGCCCGGAAACGGTAACTGCGGTAAACAAAATCGGGTGAGAAGAACAGGCCGCCCATCCAGCCGTCGGCAATGGGGTAAAAACGTAAACCGGCACGGGCAGAAAAACCGCCGATGGGTTTAAAATCGGGTGAGTTAAACGTGGATGAAGTGAAGCGCTGGTGCACCATATCTTTGTGTGTACCGCCTACCCCAACCTGAACCGAAAGCCAGGGTTTAATGCGTCTTTCGTATAAAATCCCATACTCTCCGCGGATGGGACTCAAAAACGAAAACTTGATGATATTGGATGGAATTTTGGCTTTCCGCTTGGCTTTCTGCACATCAATAAACTCCTGCTCCACTTCGTCCAATACCCGTATTTCGCGCTCGGGTTGCTGCGCATACAGAGCCCAGGACAGTGAAAAAAGAAGGATAAACAGAAAACCGTTTTTCATATACGTTATTCAACGTGAAAGGTAAGGAAATGTTCGATTAGCCGGTGTACATTCCGCCATTTAAATGCAAAGTTTGTCCGTTGCAGTATGCAGATTGATCGGAAATGAGCCAATCGATAATCGACGTAATCGTATTGGGATTGCCAAATTCGGCAGAGGGTATCTGCTTGCGGATTTCTTCGCGGATTTCTTCGGGAATATCATACAGCATACCGGCGTCAAAATAGCCCAGAGCCAGGTTGTTGATGGTTATTCCTTTACCGGCATTTTCGCTGGCCACAGCTTTCGTAAGTCCATCGAGTCCGGCTTTGGATGCCGCGTAGGCCGCCGTTCCGGGCACTCCCCTGAATGCCACGATGGAGCTCAGATTGATGATGCGGCCAAAACCCGATGCACGCATGCCGGGAAGTACTTCCCGTATAAACAGAAAAGGAGCCCGTAAATTCACGGCCAGGGTTTCGTCCCAATCCTTCGTGTTTAATTTCCAGCTCATGCTGCTGGCGCTAACGCCGGCGGCATTAATCAGCACATCAACCCTTCCAAATTCAGCTATGGCATCCGCACAAACGGCCTGAATTTCATCTTCATTCCGCACATCGGCAGAAATAAAACGGATACCTGCACCCGAAGGCAAACCCGCACTGTTTTCGCTGCGGCCGGTAAGCAGAAGCCGATGCCCTGCAACCGCCAGGTGCTTGGCCAATATGTTTCCCAATCCGCCGGTGGCGCCGTTTAAAAGTATGGTTCTGCTCATGAAAAATTACAGTAAAAAAGCGGGCAAATAACCGCCGTTAAAACAAAGATATTCAAATTCCGAACTACCGAACTGCATGTTGAACTTTCGCACATTCTCGGCATTGGCACCCCCGAAATCAAAAACGGTATATCCGTCTTCATGGTATTTGCGGATCATTCTGTCCATTAAAAAATGGCCGGCTCCGCTATGCCTGGCCAAATCGGTACCGGCACCTTTTACATATAACACGGTTTTATTAAATCCGGCAAAAAAGGCTGAGTATAACAATTGACCATCGCGTGTAAATACCTGCGGAACATGGCAATCGGCATGCTGCTGTAAATTATATAACAACTCGTGTAACATTTTAAAGCCGGCGTCGCCAATTTGTTTTACATGTTCACCCTGTTGGTTTCTGAAACCGGAAATTACCGTTTCAAAATCAATTGAAAACTGAATATTGAGGCCGTTTTTTTCGGCCCGTTTAATATTGCGGCGGGCATTTTCTGAATAAGCGGCCCTAATTTCATCAATAGGCTTATTGAGCGGTAAAAACTGCGACAGTCGTTTTTCTTGTTTGAAACCTTGGGCCAGCTCGGTACATTGGGGCGTAAGGTATAGTTTCACCTTTCCGATTTTGGCCTGCAGGGTGTTTAAAAAATCGGCCAGATCGGCTGCTGTTATCGGTTTCAGTGAAAATATGCCCGACTGCTGCACAAACAAAGGCTGATAAGCATACGAAACGCCCATTTTATGTTTGATGGGAACCGCCATCACCTGTTCATAATCGCCTTTTATAAGGCCATACCAATCGGGCGAACAGGCATCCAGATACCAGCTCATTCCATAAACGGAGGAATTGTAGGCTGCCTGAACCGTTTCATTCCAACGATTTTTATCGATTTTGGCGTATGGCAGCAGGCGCAGGTTCATGTGCGGTCAAAGGTAACTTTTTAGCCGAAATGAAAAGCAGATTTCTTGAATGCATCAGCCGTTCAGGGCATCCGACACCTTTAAAAACTGATGTTTGCCGGCATACCGGGCAAAAAAACGGTCGAGATAATGTAAACTGTAGGGCGTACAGGCTTTTGGATGACCGAGTACGTTCAACAGGGTTCGGTTCGGGTTGCGCAGGGCAGCCGGAAGTTGGTTCACAAAGTAGCCCTCTCCGGAAACATAATGGTTAGTAAACGATGTCAGGTATTTTTTGCGCATACCCGGCGAAGGCACGGGCTTGCCGTTTCCGACGGGTTTATGTATATCGGGTTTCAGACGGCCCAGGATAAACAGCTTCCAAAAAAACAACGGGGAAAGTGTATAATTTGAAATGGGAAGTTCCAGAAAACGGCCATTGGCTTCCTTCACGCAGGGGTCTTCGTTGAAACGCCAAAGCTCGGCAGAGGGACAATTACGAAAATCATACGCATACAGATCCGACTGAAAATAACCGCCCTTAAACACCGAAGAATCGATATGGATACCGTTTTGGTGGAGAGCTTCGGCAATATGTGAAAAAGGCTGCATACACCAGCCTCCGGCCCGGTAGGCATTTACCGGTTGCCCCGAAATTTCGCGAAGCAGCGTGGTGTAAGATGTGATAATGGATGCCGCTTCTTCCTTTGAGAAATCGGCGAGTTTGTAGCGATTCACATGCATAACCCATTCCCGGCCGTTGTAAAAACTGTCTTCCCAGTGCGGGTGAATGTGTAACTGAACTTCGGAACCGCTGCGCACGATATCGTCTATTTGCCGGCAAACGGCTTCGTATTCATGGCGGAGGGCGGCGTATTTATGCTGCTGTTCGCGCAGGCGGAGCAGATATCCACAATCCACAAAAAAGGTCATGGGCAGGGCATACTTTTTTACCATGCCCAGCAGCTGTTGGCTTGGCTTAATCATACAGTTTTCGGCCGAACCCGTAGGCTGGCCGAAATAAAGTTCATAATCCCATGTAAAGTAAACCTTCATGCGGGACAAAGGTAAGCGGTTTGGGTACGGAAATGAAAAATAAGGATGTTTACGAATTCTATCAAAACGAATAGCCCGCCTCAATGGGAAAATGATCGGACACTTTCATGCCCGTATGGGTTTTAAAATAATTCAATTTGAGTTTGGGGTCATAAAACTGGTTGTCAATCCGCACATAATACGGAAAGCGGTTTAAGGTATAGCCCAGTCCGCAACCTTCCTGCTCAAACGCATTGGCATATTTTTTCTTTAATCGCTGATAGGTGCGTGAATATGGGATGGCATTTATATCGGCACACAAAATAACGGGGTATGGGCTTTCATCTAAAAACGCCTCAATTTCGTTCAGTTCCTCGTGCCGTTTTTCGTAACCGCTCTGTAAACGCTGATAAATATTTGTGGCGTTATGGGCCAATTTTTGGGGCAGCGAAAGCGTATCGGGCCATGCCCAGCGTATACTCATAGAGTTTAACTGAAAATTCACGATACGCAGCGTATCGCTTCCAATAACAAAATCATGAAACACGCCCTTGTTTAAATAGTGGTCACCGTACACCAAAGAACCCGATTTAATGGATTTAAACTTTGAAAATGTAATTACGGCAAATACCCCGTTGTGCTCATCCTTATAAACCGGATTCATGTAAAAATACGTATACTCTCCAATGGTAAGAATGGAATCGAGCGCATTATCAAAATCGGCCAAATCGCTGTGGTAAAACTCCTGTAAACATAAGATATCCGGGGTATTGGTCTCGCGCAGCCAATGGTAAAATGAACTGCTCATGAGACTGTCACTTTGTTTGTTTTCCATTCTGCTGGGGTTAAACGTAGCCACATTATAACTCATTACCGTAAAACCTGCTTCATTATCAGCCATGCCCAAACGGCAGCCCAAGGTTTCAAAAAAGGGCTTATAGATAAGGGCAAATGACAAAAAGGGTAAAATGAGGTATGCCGGTTTGCGAAACCAAAAAAGGGAAGAAAGGAAAAGCATCAAATTTAAAACAATCACCAGCGGAACTGCGAAAGCCAGGAGCTCAAAAACCCAGGCATCCGGCTGGATGTAACACACCAAACCCAAAAATATACCCGAAAGAATGGGCATAACTACAAAAAGGATGTTGAGTGCGGCAGATTTCATGCGTTTCGGATTTGTCAATTTTCATTCCAAAATTACCCCTGTGGGTAAAATTAATTCGGTATCCGTGAGGGGCAAAGTAGTAAAATTAGGGAAGAAAGCGGGTAAGAATCCGATTCTGATTTTTGATAAGTTACAATGAATTAACACTTCGCGTGAAAATTAACCCTACCTTTGCGCCCTCAAAAATAAAAACATCGAATGGCCGATATCAGAAACATCGCGATTATTGCGCACGTTGACCACGGTAAAACCACCTTGGTTGACAAAATCATGTTCCAGTGTAAATTGTTCCGTGAGAACGAAAACCAGGGCGACCTGATTCTGGATAACAATGATTTGGAGCGCGAGCGCGGAATTACCATCCTCTCCAAAAACGTATCGGTAAACTACAACGGTACCAAAATCAACATTATTGATACTCCGGGCCACTCCGATTTTGGCGGTGAAGTGGAGCGCGTACTGAACATGGCCGACGGCGTTTGTTTGCTGGTGGATGCCTTTGAAGGCCCCATGCCACAAACCCGTTACGTACTTGAAAAAGCCATCAGCCTGGGTAAAAAACCTACGCTGGTTATTAATAAGGTTGACAAAGAAAACTGCCGCCCCGATGAGGTACACGAGCAGGTTTTTGACCTGATGTTTAACCTGGGTGCCACCGAAGACCAGCTTGATTTTCCTACTGTATACGGAGCCGCCAAAAACGGCTGGATGAGCGATGACTGGAAAAACCCAAAAGAGGATCTGACCGATTTGCTGGATATGATCATCAAACACATTCCGGCACCTCCCTACAACGAAGGTACCCTACAGTTACAGATTACATCCATTGATTATTCTTCTTTTATAGGCCGTATTGCCATTGGCCGTGTAAACCGCGGTACCATTAAAACCGGACAGCCGGTTACCCTGGTTAAAAGAGACGGATCGCTGGTAAAAACAAGGGTGAAAGAACTGTATGTTTTTGAAGGCTTGGGCAAAAAGAAAACCGAAGAAGTGGGTTGTGGCGACATTTGTGCCGTAGAAGGTATTGATGGTTTTGAAATTGGTGAAACCATTGCCGATTTTGAAAATCCCGAAGGTATGTCGCCCATCTCTATTGATGAGCCAACCATGAGCATGACCTTTACCATCAATAACTCCCCTTTCTTTGGGAAAGAAGGTGAATTTGTTACCTCCCGCCACCTACGCGACCGCTTATTTAAAGAAACAGAAAAAAACCTGGCCCTACGCGTTGAACAAGGTGATACCGCCGATGCCTTCATCGTTTACGGGCGTGGCGTTCTTCACCTCTCGGTATTGATTGAAACCATGCGCCGCGAGGGATATGAGCTTCAAGTAGGCCAACCCAGGGTTATCGTTAAAGAAATTGACGGGGTTAAATGTGAGCCGGTGGAGTTTTTAACGATTGATACACCCGAGCATTGTTCCGGAAAAATCATTGAGCTGGTTACCAAACGTAAAGGCGATATGCTGGTAATGGAACCGAAAGGCGATTTGATGCATATTGAATTTGAGATTCCATCGCGCGGTATCATCGGTTTGCGTACCGATGTACTGAACTCATCGGCAGGTGAGGCCATCATGGCGCACCGTTTTAAGGCGTATGAGCCTTGGAAGGGTCAAATCCCCGGCCGTTTGAACGGTTCAATCATCAGCGGTGAGGGCGGACCAACCTTTGCCTATTCCATTGATAAACTGCAAGACCGGGGCAGCTTCTTCATCAGCGCCGGCGATGAGGTGTATGAAGGCCAGATCATCGGTCAGCATACCCGCGATAATGACTTAGTAGTGAACGTAACCAAAGCCAAGCAGCTTACGAACATGCGTGCTTCCGGATCGGATGATAAAACCCGTATTGCTCCGCCGATTAAGTTTTCGTTGGAAGAATCAATGGAATACATTCAGGAGGATGAATACGTTGAAATCACACCGAAAAGCATTCGTCTGCGTAAGATTTACCTTTCGGAAGGCGACCGTAAACGGTACGGAAAAAACTAAACAAAAAAACACCTATAAAAAGAAAAAGGAGCCGATTGGCTCCTTTTCTATTTATATGAAAATTGGTATTATCGAATCAGATTAATATGTCCGTGGATGGTTTTTTCGGTACCATCGATATACTTGATGTTTGTTTTAAACACGTATACTCCGTTTTCATAAAAGTTGCCATTAGGCAGTTTACCGTCCCAGCCTGCATAAATATTATCCGACTCATAAATTTTCCCGCCCCAGCGGTCAAAAATGATAACTTCAAATTCATCTACGCCGTAATCCGAAATACGCCAAACGTTATTGAGTTCATCTTTTCCGGGCGTAAATGAATTCGGAATAAAAGGTCCATCGTGGAATACTTCAACCAAAACCTGCGACTCTGCCACACAACCGTTTTCATCGGTAACCACCATGGTATAATAGGTAGTTAATGCCGGCCAAGCCAGCGGGTTGGGGCAATTGGTGCAGCTCAGGTTATAAGCCGGAATCCAATATAAGGTTAAGATACCGGTGCCTCCGCCGTAACCGGGAGAAAGCGTGAGGTAATCGCCCAAGCGGATTTGGTAACGAAGTGAATCAGTAAAGAGTGCAGGCGGTTCGGTGATAGTGGCATAAAAAGTGGTATCACAGCCCCTGCTGTCTTCCATGATTATGGTATAATTTCCGGCCTGCAAATTTGAAAACTGGTTGCTGCTGCTGCCTTGATTTCCGTTCAAATAATAAGTATAGGGTGGATTTCCACTTTGCGGAATAACCGTAATTGCCCCCGTTGGGATGCCGTTGCAAAGGATATCGGTTGCCAAAACGTTTCCGTCAATTGAATTTCCGGTAGCCACCACAAAACTCTGTGTATAATCACAGTTATACATATCTGTTACCGTTAGGGTATAATTTCCACCCATGAGACCGGCAATATCCTCGGTTACCTCAGCATTGTTTGACCAGCTGTAATTAAACGGACCCGTGCCTCCGATAATACTGGCATCTAAGGCACCATCGGCCACACCCGGGCAAGACTCTTGGGTAATGGCAGCCTGAATGACCGGTGGAGAACTCAAGGTAGAAATCTGCACCTGAGCCTGTTCGCTGCAATTGTTATCATCGGTTACCGTAACCGTGTAGACTCCATTACTTAAGTTTGTGGCATTGGCCGTATTTTGCACCGGAACGGAACTCCAAGAATAAGTATAAGGTACCGTGCCTCCATTGGCAACCACCGTAGCGGTTCCCGTTGCGTTTCCGGGGCAGTCAACATCCGTGTAATTGGTAGCCAAGGTTAATTGGGTAGGTTCTGTGATGGTGTAGTCTTGGGTAACTTGGCAACTATGGGCATCTTCGAGCGTAATGGTATATGTACCGGGACCCAGATTACTGGCCGTAAAACCGGCAGTAGCGGGAACAGTGTTCCAAGAACCCGTAACCGGAATATCACCCGTGAGAACATTCACCAAAACTTCTCCGTCAGCCGCCTGAAAACAGGAAACATCTGTAATTGCAGCGTTATAGGTTATTTCCGGGGCAACGGTAACATAAATCGTATCGGGAGCGCCACAGGGCGGAGGCGTTTCATAAATGATTTCGTGTACACCCGGCCCGGCAACAACCGGATCAAAAGTGCCTAACAAGGCGTCTGTTATGCCCGTCCCCGACCATACACCTCCGGTTTCCGACACCGTTAAGTTTTCGGGTGCGCCATCGAAACAAAACACCTGTGGTTGGGTAATTACCGGCGGAACGGGCGGTATATAATCAAAGAAAACCGAATCAACCGTACTGCAGCCTAAGGAATTGGTTTGTGTAATGTAAAACCAGGTATCTACAGTTGGAACAGGATCTATATTTTGGGGCAAAATTGCACTTCCTCCGGATGGCGTTGGAAACGCATAAGCGGGGTTTGAAGTCCAAGTATAGGTGGTAGTTGACAAAATGGTTTGGGCCACTGTTGGCGGAGGTGGTGGAACCTGAAAAATGGAGGCCGTTTGGGGCGTACACGAGTTGTCATTAATCGTGGAATTAATATTTCCGGAATTATAGGTAATGGTAGATGGGCCGCAGGAAGAAACCCCGGAAAAAGAAATACTCGCGTTGGTTAAAGCCCCCACATCGGCGCCTATACAATCGTAAATCTGAACAGCCCAACCGCCCTGTGTGGCATCACATCCATACAATGGACTCCAGTTATTATTATTTGCACCATAGTTACCTGCTGTGCCCTGCCCGTAAATACCATACGTGCCTGACAAAGGTGTTCCGGCCCCGCATACAGAGAGCAGATTGGTATTTTGGGTTGAAAAACAAAGGTTGTTCACATTGTCACCACCGTTGCAGCAGCAGCCATTGCCGGCGTTTATCGCTTCGGGATGCGGGGCGAGCGGTATAACCGGACTTCCACATCCAGGAGGACCAATTAGAAAGAAACCAAGGTCAGAAACATAGGTATGCGGTGCGGTAAAACAAACAGAAATCTGGGTAGAAGCTGAAACCGGAAATGGATCAGGTGGAGGATTGTAATAAGTAAAATTATCTTGGGTAGTCATGGCTGCACTAAGAACAAATGCTGAACAGCCGGCCGCAACAGGATCAATGGTTATGGTATTCACTTTATGCCAAACCCAAGCACGGTAGCAGCCCACAATATTTCCACCTCCGTCGGTAATTACCACACGGTAACCTCCCGAAGCGAGCCCGGAAATAGTGGAATTTGGTACATTAGTTTCGGTAGTTGTGGGCGTCCAGGTATTATTTCCGGCATTATATGAAAACCAGTTAAACGTCCAACCGGGCGTGCCGGAGGGCGGTGTTGCGGTAAGCGAAGCATTTAATGTTTGACCATTAAACGTTGGAGAGCAAAAAATATAAATGGGATCGGGAGGCGTTCCATTGGTATAGTTGGTAAACTGCGTGATGGTTGCATTGGGCGCTGAAAGCTGCGCATGCAAAGGGTTGCCGACACAGATTACAAACAAAAGGGCCAAGCCCCGTAAAATTCGCATCATGGGTGTTATTCGTTGAGGTTCAGTTGTTTGTTCAGGCAATCAGAAGGTGTTCAAACATACACATTTTTATTTATAATGCAAACTGACATTATGTGTAGTTGTTACTCATTTGCAATATTTTGCGAAATGCCTTCAAAACAGTAAAAAAACACCAAAAAATCCTGACAATAAACCAGGCTATCGGATTAGATTGATATTACCCAGCAGGGTTTTCTCAGTACCGTCGATGTACTTGATGTTTACTTTATACACATAAACACCCACTTCGTAAAAGGTTCCGTTTTTTAGTTTACCATCCCAACCTTGGTAAATATTATCACTTTCAAACACTTTGGTTCCCCAGCGATCGAAAACCAAAACTTCAAATGATTTTACTCCATAATCCGAAACTAACCAAACATTATTGAGGTCATCTTTGCCCGGCGTAAATGAATTGGGAATGAACGGACCATCATGAAATACGTCCACACTGACCCAACTATTCACCACACAGCCGTTTTCATCGGTAATAATCACATTATAATCCACATCTCTGCTGGGCCATGCCATGGGGTTGGGACAGTCGGCGCAACTTAGGTTCAGAGCTGGAATCCATTGGATGGTATACGCACCGGTTCCGCCTGAAGTTGCGGGACTAAGTATGGTATAATCACCCATACGCAACTGGTACTTTAATGAATCGCCAATGAGCTCGGCTGGTTGGGTAATGGTGGTAACAAAGGCCGTATCGCAACCCCGGCTGTCCGTAATATTTACAGCATACGTACCAGAAGTGAGGTTGCCAATCAGATTTGTATTATAAACATTACCATTTACGGTATACGTGTAGGGCGGATTTCCGCTCAATGGCGTAACGATAATCTGGCCGGTTGGTTGCCCAAAACAAAGTACATCCTGGGTGGCGTAACTAAAATTCAATGAATTACCTGAACTCACAAAAAAGTTATCGGTGTATTCACATCCAAACGGGTCTGTAACGAGAACTGAGTAATTACCCAAAACAAGACCTGTGGCATCCTCTACATTTGCACCGTTTGACCAGTTAAAAATGAAGGGACCCACATCCCCGGTAACTGTGATATCAATTTGTCCGTCACCTACTTCTGGGCATGTTTCATCCGTCACGGCACCTTGAATAAATAGCTCATTCGTTACGGTAATTTCGAGTGTATCTGCACTTCCGCAAGGTTCGGGAATGGTATAAATTACGGTGTGTGTGCCAGAGCCGGCCACAACGGGGTTGAACAGTCCAGAAACAGGATCCGTAATACCGGTTCCGGCATAGGTTCCACCCGGCCGGTCAACCGTTAAATTCACAGCAGCACCTCCATAACAAAGCGGCGCAATTGGCGTAATAGTGGGCTTAGGCGGTACCGTTATTTGTACCGGATGTATGGCAGTAGCCGAAGTACATCCGTTTGTAACAACGTAGAGCGAGTAATCACCAGTCATTGAATAGTTTGTAACACCGATAACGGGATCTTCAGAGGTTTCTGTCCAGCCATTTGGTCCTGACCAAAAATATTGTGCCCCTGAAATTGTGGGACCATCAAAATTTAAGGCATTGCCATGACAAACGGGCGAATTACTCAAAATTGGTGGTGCGGGTGCCGTGGCATTAACCACCACATTTTGGGTTACGGTTGCAGAAGTACATCCACCCAAAACAATATAATGAGAGTATACCCCACTCATAGCAGTGGTGGCATTAGGCCTTGTGGGAGCTACTCCGGTGGCCGTCCAACCTCCCGGACCAGACCAGTGATAGGTTGCACCAGGTGTTTGTACTGGAGTGAGAGTTAACGTTTGACCCACACAAATGGGTGAATTGGTAGAAAATGAAGCCACAGGGGGTTGGTTAACCGTAATTTGAGCGGTTGAGGTTGCGTTACAGGGTGCATTTCCAACCGTGTAATTGATAGTATGGGTACCCACGCCGGCTATTGCCGGGCTAAAGTTCCCGTTTGATGACATACCCGGACCCGACCAGGTTCCTCCGTTACTAACCGCAGTAAGCGTAACCGGAGCGCTTGTTGCGCAGGGCGAAGGCGTTGGATTAATGGTTGCATTTGGTGGGCCCGTTTGTGCTCCGCCAGGGCCTAATTGAAGTGTGAACGTGTTACTTGAAGTAGAATAATCATGTACAATAACCATCAACTGCTGCCCGGCAGTCACAAATGGAGCCGGTACCGAAGAACTACAGCCAGGTAATGAAGTCCCAAACTGGGTACAACCGACTGCTGCCGGGGCATAATTACAGCCTATTTCATTGGCAGAATTCATAACGGCCACACAAGGAGCAACTCCAGGCGGAATATTGTACACTACCACATCAATAAAACCTGAGCTGGAATTTCCATCAACAAGCAGATTGAGTGCTCCCGAACTGGTAATATTTAATATTATAAATCCAAATCCAAAATCGTTACCATACAGCCCTGTTGCGCAACCTACCGGATTAGCAAAATCAGAGGGGGGGCCAGATGTGGTTTGGTCAAAATTAAACGGTCCCGCAACACCCGGCGTACAGATGGAGGCCGCCGGATTACAGGCTAATGGATTAACGATTCCTCCCCCACCCGGGAAAGGCGGCGGCGGCATAGGCGGATCGCTGGGACGAATATCCGGACAAGCCGTAACGATATCCGGACAACAATCTCCATATAACCAACAATCTGTATCGCAACCACAATTACCTACTGTTTCTACACCACAGTTTCCCGCACATTGTGCCTGAGAATTAAGGGAGAACATAAATAAGGAAAGGGAGAAGAAAATAACCTGAAAAGTAAACTTTGTTTTCATACACTATTCGAATTTCCGGTTATTGATTTGATAGATTGGTTCGCAGTTTTACATGCTGTTTACGCAGGTAACCCATATAATTTTCATATTCCTGCGGATACTCACTTATCCAACGAACAAATAATGATTTTGAATCAGCACCGGCTCTCCGTTCCGGGAAATGGGATGCCAAAACTTGCCTTTCTTTTCGGATTTCAGGCATAACCACATCCCTCACATATTCTTGGGAATATCCTAGATCATAAAAGCCTTTGTGTGCCCTTTCTAATAAGGATAGCTTTCTTTCAACTTCATAATCAGCATGATGCACTTGGGCAAAAGTTGATAATGAAAAACACGAGAAGGCAATATAGAATGCCATGATGGCAAAACCAGGCTTTAGAACCGTGGCTACTTTGGAGGTAGAATTTGAAAACGACATTTCAGTCAATCAGTTAACATTTATTAACGAAGATATAATTATTTAATTAAGTTCGCAAACTTCTAAATGTTAAATATAAATCGCCAATAAAACTATAAAGCTAATTATCAGAAAATTAAATTAAAATTAAACAGATTTCAGAATATTAAACTTTTTTCACTTAAGCGTAAAAGTTGAAATCAAAACCAAGCTGAAAAATGAAAAAAAGCGGGTATTTTTCAATACCCGCTCATACCATGAAAACAAACACCTGTATAAACCGTGTTCTAATTAAACCGGCGAAGCCAAAAAAGGTTTTGTAAAGTATATCAATGGGGTTCACTCACTTTTTTACGGGCAGACAAATCATGCTTGGACATCGGTTTGTGCGTATCTAAACCAGAAATGATAAAAGAGCCGCCTTCTTTTTCATAATCATGTTTGTAGTGCTGTAAATTTTCCATTACGGTGTGATCTACTAGATTTGAATTCGAAAAATCAATACAAATGGTTTTATTTCTGGGCAAACTATCGAGCGATTTTTTAAGTTTTATGTAGTTACTGAATACGGCTGAGTGAAATACATCCACGGTATATCTATCATTATTGGTTGTAACGGTAAAAAGAGGCTTGAACATGTACTTTGCAGGCAAACCATTTTTAAAATGCAGCAGCAGTTTAGTTAGAATTCCAGCGGCAATGCCCAATAAAAGATCGCTAGCCAGCGTTACCAGTATGGTTACCAAAAAACTGATTAACTGTTCAATACCAATTTTATAGGTTTTGTAAAACTCTTTGGGTGAGGCAAGCCGGTATCCCGTAAAAATGAGCATGGCCGCCAGGGCTGCCAATGGAATCTGATGAATCAGCATGGGAAAAAAAGCCACAAAAATGAGTAAAAACACACCATGAAACACGTTTGACCACCAGGTTTTAGCGCCGTTGTTAATATTGGCCGAACTCCTTACAATTTCGGATATCATGGGTAATCCGCCTATTAATCCCGCCAATGTGTTTCCTATTCCTACCCCGATTAAATCGCGGTTCATGTTTGATTTTCGTTTATACGGATCTATAGAATCAATGGCTTTTGAGCTGAGCAATGATTCCAAACTTCCAACCAATGCAAACATAACAATGTACTTTATGGAAGTAAGTGTAAACAAAGCCGAAAAATCAGGAAAAGTAATGGCCGAAAATAAATTATCGGGCAGGGTAACCAAGAATTTAGGCCCGATGGTGTATTCATGATTATCCAAAAACAGATACGAATGTTCATGTTCCAAATCAAAATACCGGCCAATGGGAATGGCCAACAAAATAACGAGCAAAGGGGCCGGAACCATTTTAATGTATTTGTTTTTAAACAAGGGAAGAATAAAAAGCACCAACAAACTCACGATACCAATGATGGCAATTTCGGGATTCATGTTGGTTATACTGTGCGGGATTTCGGCAATCAGCTCCAAGGTTTCTTTTCCCTCGGGTTTTACGCCCAATAGGGTATGCAGTTGCTTGGCAATGATGATGATTCCGATGGCGGCCATCATTCCGTGCACGGCGGCGGAAGGGAAAAAGTCGCTCAATACACCCGATTTCAATATACCAAACACAATCTGTAACAGTCCGGCAATAACAATTACAGCCAAGGTAAGCTTGTAACCCAGCAAGGCATCGCCTTTACCCAATTCTTCAACCGCACCTAGTGCAATTACGATAAGCCCGGCGGCCGGACCTTTAATGGTGAGGTTAGATCCGCCAAAAAAACTAACGAGGAGCCCGCCAATAATAGCCGTAAATATTCCTGCTACCGGTGGGAAACCGCTGGCCATTGAAATACCCAGACAAAGGGGTAAGGCAATCAGAAATACCAAAAATCCGGATATCATATCCGCTTTCCAGTTTTCTTTAAGACCCGCAAAGCCGGTTTGCGGGATGGTTATTTTTTGATTTGATTTCATATACCTGTTGTAAAACTACTTATTTATTAGATTTAATTATGATGAGCGATAAGGTGATTCATGGTTATTTTTCACATGTGGCCCAAGGAATAACCGGGCGTACATGCGCACCAGGGCAATACCTCCCACGATAAAACTGAGGGCATTAAAAAATGCGAGGAAAAATTGATCCTCATGAATATGGCTGAATATTAAATCCTCGCCCAAAAACGACAAACTGATGGGAAATCCCATTAAACCGAGTGCGGCCAACAAAAACACAAACGACAGGCGCGGATATTCATACACATGTCCGTAGTACCGGTTTAAGGTAAAAAAAGGCCGTTCCCGCTTCCGCAGAAAATGAAGACAGGCATACCCCACAATACCGGAAGGTACAATTCCGCTCAGGTAAATTATGCTGTGCCAAACATCAAAATGCTCGTTAAACGAAACGGCCAAAGTCAGCCAGAAATGAGCCATGATAACCAATAGCCAGGCCAGCCTTGGCAGATGCCGTTCAGAAAAGGCTTTTAGCACCATCATGAGGCCAACGAATGAAAAGAGTTCCGGAATAAAGCGGATTACCTGAACCGGAATATTTTCTTGGTGATACAGGAAAAACAAACCCAGTAAATAAGCCGGGATAAAGAATATGAATACGTTTTTCATATTCAAAAAATCGAGGCGGTGGCCTATTTTCTTGAGTGGCGAAAATGCCATTTTGTTCATCAACCGGTCTAAATTCCATTCTTTAAGTGAAAGCAGGTAGATGCTATTCCCTAATTTTGAAGGCAGGGTATCTTCCTGTGTAATTTTGCGGGCTTTGAAATTGTAAAACTGATCGCGTATTAAATAACTCACCACCGACGGTGAAACCAACAATTGATAGGTACGTAAAAAAGCATTTCCGGCAAAGTGAATCAAAGCCAGCGTTTGCAAGCCGGCAGCCACTTCCATAAATATGATTCCAATTTGAACCACTGAAGCATAGGCAATCTGGCTTTTTACAGTTGATTGCACGCGGGCAATAAAATAAGCCACTACAGCCGTTGATAAGCCCAGCATTGCAATCATAATGCGCACAGGAAGCTGGTGTTCCCAAAAAGGAAAAGTGCGCAACAATAAAAACACACCAAAATGCACCGAAAGTGATCCATAAAAAATGGCACTGGAAGGAGTTGGGCCTTCCATGGCCCTTGGCAGCCAGGATGAAAACGGAAGTTGTGCGGATTTGGCTGCGGCTGCAATTAAAATCATAACCGAAATAAACATACCGATGCCGCTGTGCCCCGAAATATGCTCATGCACCAAATCATAATTACTTAGTTTTAAAAACGTAATGTTTTCATGCCAGAGGTGATGACTGGCCCACATAGCCAACAAAATGCCCACATCCCCTATTCTGTATATGGAAAATACTTTTACGGCATTGCGCACAGGCAAATAACGCTCCCTGTAAAAAGCAATCAGCAAAAACGATGACAAACCCAAGATTTCCCAGCCGATGAAAAGTGTTTCAAAATTGCCCGAAAAAATGGTGATGTTATACCCAAGATAAAACAATAGCACCGTATTAAAAAAACGTTTGTACCCGGCTTCGCGATGCAGATAATAACGACTGTATGCAATAATCAAAAACGTGAGAAAAGCACCTACAAAAAGATATACTGCCGTAACCTTATCAAAATAAAAATCAATCAAAAACTCATACGATTCTGAATGATATACCACCCATTCTTTCAGGTTGAGTGAGCCAAAACCATTAAGCGCCCAAAGTATTACAAATACCAAATACAGCAACAGATTTGCGCCCGTTGTTATAAAAGCCGTTCGGGATAGCCAGGTTTCACTGCTTGGCGAAATAAACAAACTAAAACCAAAGCCTAACAGCGGAATGAAAATAAACAATTGAATAATCCAGACAATTTCCATAGCTACCTTATTTAAATTGATATACCGGGAAATTTACCGTGGTTGATTCAATCAGCCGGTTTAAATCTTCTATAACAGGTACCGTTTCTTGCAGGCAGTGATAGGGCACAAAAGTTTCATTTTTAAAGACAGAAATTTCCTTCGTTTCCGGGTGAACCGCACTTAGATATACCCATTCGTTCCTGAACCATTCGTAGGTTGGTTCATGCCTTTGTATAACATCCAAAACCCTATCCGGGAACTGTTCAACGATGATCATCAAACGCAAGGGATCATGTACTTCAATCATCTGCGAAGGCAAACCGGGTCTCAAATCTCCATCCATTCCGTTGGCCACGCCGATCAAGCCCACCACATTATGCGGCAACTTGGTTCCAGCACCCAGCTTATGATTATCCACTCTGGAAAAATAGTACTCGAGGTTTATACCACCGCAAACCGGCGCGGCCGCTTTAAGTATAGATAATAAATAGCGTCCCTCCGCATCCAGGCGGTAATCATACGAATTTAAAAATGAACGCCGGTCTAAAAACAAATGACTGCATATTTCTCTGCGACCCACAATGCAGAGCGCATTGGTGGCATGGTTCAATTCGGGCCGAGGCTCAAAAAGGGAAACTGAACGTAACTTTACTTTTTTATGCACTTTCTCAGCAGAAATGGCCGAATCAACCAATTCAAAACGCCTTGAACGTTCTTTGGCATTTAAATCCAATGCCTTTTCAAAAACCTGTTTATGCTTGATGTGTAACGTCTGCTGATGCGGCGAAAGTACTTGTTCGGGGTAAAAATCAATTTCATCCCTTGTAGTATCATGCAGCGCTCCCATAAAAAGCGTATGTTCAGGAATGATAATGCCACGCGTTGCCAATATTTTCCGCACTTCCGTATGATTGGCCATGTACGAAAACACCCGTGCATTAACCGAGCCCGGACGGCCGCTGCAAGCCCCGCAATCGTAACCGGCGTAATGGGTGTTATTGATGCTGCTGGCACCATGCCCCACCACATAAACCAAATCAGAAAAATGATTTACCAAACCAATACTTTTTAACAATCCCTCAACCCTGTCCGCCATTTCGGAAACTTTAAATCCAATTTGATGCCCGGTATCGCTTTGAACGGCGGGATTATGCTCTATGCTGAGTTTTCCGGATTTATCCATGTGGCTGGCTGAACTTACCATTGCCGGACTTTTTGAGGGCATGAAAATATTGGTGAAAAGCTTCAGGGCCGACCAAAATCCAAAGGTTTGGGAAATAATCCATGCCCCGAAAAAACCATGGGTATGTTTCGTGAAATGGGTATCACGTTCAAATCCGGAGCGGGTTTCTTCTTCTTTGATGAGATACGCCGGATTTAGGGGTGCCGGACACACTTTTGTATGGAATTTACCATGCTCGGGTTGGAAGTAAAATTCAACATTAAAAAAGCCGGGTGTGCCATACGTGGCAGCTGCCGGATTAAGCTGTTCAATATACCGTCTGAACGAACATTCGCGGTCATCAATACAAAATAATCCCTGAAAATCGGGCGGTGCAACGGTGTTTTGCTTTTGTTCCTTTTTTACTTGAATGCCGCTTAAAACCTGGTCAAAATACGTCCATTCATACGCTTCCTGCCAAAGGCGGAAAACTTCATGCAATTCACTTTGCACAAAAGGCTCCCACAATCCGGGAATCGGTTTTTCAATCCGCTGTGCCAAAGGTGCCCAGTTTCCTTTGAACTTCGCATCCAGGGCATCTATTTCAAGCAGCAGTTCAAAAAGAACAAAATCATGCAGACTGATTTTACGTTTGTCCAATAAAGTTTCCTTATTCTGTTCAATCACCGAAACCATACCCGCCCAACCGGGATGGGCAAACTGCTGGTCGAACAGATATTGTTCATAATATTCCTCTTTTCCGACCAGTATTTCCAATAGCTTGCTGATATTGGTTTCAGTGTCCAGTAAGAGTTTCTTGGCCCGTTTTCCTCCAAGCAAGCCCCAAAAACTATTTTTCTCCAAGCTTCTCAAAGATGCCAAAAATCCGTAGGAAGTATCCGGAAAATCCCAAATGGAAATGCCCTGATCCAGATAGGTTCCGATAGTTCTGAATAAAAGCGGATGAACTTCTTTATCCAGGTTGATATTGTATTTCGTTTTCCAAACTTCCCGTAATTGGCCTACACGCGCTTCGAGGTTTAGAGTATACTCTTTTGATACCAATTTGAACATCCATGCGTCTATATTTTCATGGCCTTTACTCTCGGCAATTAAGTGTTTTAAAACGGCTTCATTTATCTGCCCCGCCTTAAACAAGTTGCGGTATTCTGATACACTTAAATACACCTTATAGCCAAACAAGGCTGATGCTTTGCTTATGCCCCTGTGAAAAGATTCATCCTGAAACGCATGAAGTGTGTTGTGGTGCACAAAATCTTTTAGCGGCGATTGTGCGGGTAAATAATGGGCCAGTTTGTGCAAGGTGGCCTTCTCATTGAATGGATGATCCCACTGCTCCGAATCGGAGGAATTATGTTTCATTATGGTTGAATTGTAAAACCTAAAAATGGATATAAACCTTGCTTTGGAGGTTTATTACCATCCAACAAGGACTTAAGTAAAGCTGTCGCTTTTAGGAATTAAATACAAATCAAACTCTGATGTTGCAGAACCGCAACCAGATGCAATTATTGTTGAGGGAAGGAAGGGCTGATACGGATGAACTTAACTTACCGGCCGAATAACCGAAAACCCATTTGAGCAAGGTGGGTAAATCCAATGAGAAGTCAATCGGGGTTTTATCATCGGTACTTTCTTCCTTGGCTGAAATTCCGGCAGGTGCAGATTCCCCCTCTGAGCCCAAGTTTTTGCCAAGCGGAATGGAATCATGCGAAGTTACTTTAGCTATTACACGGCTGTCCCCGGCATTTCCGTTAAATACCCGTTGGGAATTAAACAGCCCCATGGATATCAATGCGCTCACGAATACCAACAGGTAAAAGGAGGCAATGAAACGCATTTTGAGTATATTCTTTTCCAGACTCATGTGTTAAATAACTAGTACAAAGTTAACGCAGATATTTTTGAATTATGCAAATTTCTGAAATAAAAATTTACGATTTAATTTCTTTGATATTAAGCTTATATGAAAAATTGAAACTGAAGCACCACCATATTTTTGCGTAGCGCCCTGTTTGTGGCTGTTTTAAAAAAAGGACGATTTTCCCAACCGGCGGTAAACTTTATATTTTGCCCTTTGATAAAGAGATTCATACCGCCCTGGTAAAGCGATATGGGCCTTCCGGTCACACCGAAATCGGCTACCAATACCGAGGCATAAGGCATAAACCGGAGTTCGGTTTTTGGCAGTTTGGGTGTGATTATCCCAGCCTGTGCAAACAATGAATGTCCGGTTCCAACCAAAGGAATGGCATCACCCGGGCCGTTTAAATTTGAACTAGGTAATGTGCTTCCCGTTGCAATACTGTTAACGGCAACCTGGCGTAAGTACCCGGGACCGAAATCAGAATACGTGTAAGCCGTATATATATTAACGGCCGTTTGTTTTCCTTTTACAAAGGGCATTTCAACAAACAAGTCAACAGTTGCCAATACCAAAGGCGAAAATGCGGTATCTCCGGATGCTGTTTTATACCAAGTGGCCTTGGGCCTGTAACGTGCACCCATCCCTAAGTTAAGTATTTTCTTTTTACCCAAGTAGGTAGCCGATTTGTATGGCAATTTATCCTGCTCTTTATCAAAAAATTGCCATTCAAGGTAAGTGCCTGTTTCAAAGGCCGGGTCACGGGGCGAAAAACGGGAATAATCCGCTATAGGTTCTGTTGGATTAAAATTGGCCGATTTGGCATAAGCAAAAGGTTTAATGAAAGCCAACCTAAAGTTCAACCGATTTGCCGAGCCTTTAAAAAAAATACCTAAATTTCGTACAAACTGATCGGTTTCATCATTCAATTGTTGCTGATATAGCGGAGCATCAACACCCAAAATGGAAGCCACGCCGGGAGCAGCATACCTTGAAGAAGCCGCCCATGAATGTAACCCCGCTCCGATATACAAATGATTCTTAACGGCCATATAGTCTATACTGAAATCATGCAAAAAAAAGGAGGGTTTGCGTGCCGTTACGTAATTGAAATTATTCAAGCCAAACTGTGAATAAATGAACCAGCGCTCATGCGGCTGAACCAAAAGCTGCATACGAACCCTACGGAAGCTGAAATCATACTGGTCTTTTTTGGGTTCATCATAAAAGACGGTACCCGGATTATTTTGGTTATAACGAGCCCAAAACTGCCCGAGGAAGGTCATACGGATATAACGGTCGCCTTTGTCGCTGAGCGAATAGGTAAGCCCGTCTTTAAATGGATCCTTGGAAAAACCTTGTGCCTCCAAACGGAAGTAAATACAAAGGATGAGCACTCCGGAAAGGAGTATTGCTTTTTTATTTAACATGGTAATAATAATTTGATTATGAAATAAATTTTGGCTATTTATTTCAAGAATCAAATCAATAAAACACAAATACGGAGATAGATTTTATAAAAAACAAAAAGGGGCTTGCCGGAAGCAATTACCTTGCGTTGAAAACTGAAATTTGATAGAGTTTCCGCAAGTTCCTTAAAAAGTAAAGTGGACCTGTATTTTGCAATTGGCGGTGAATCTTCTTCAACAATTTCTTCCTCTATATACTTGTTGGGAAGTGGCATTGCGCCATTTGAATCAGAAGCCGACCAACTGCTTTCAACTTTGCTGCCCTCAATTATATACGCTGAACTCTTTTGTTCACAGTGAATTTGAGTAGCACCGGCAAAAAACCAGTTGCAAATCAAATAACAAAATAAAAAAATCAGACGCATATCAGCTATTTGGAACAAAAATCATACTAGAAACTACAAAAGGCTGTTTAAGGAGCATTTTTCAGAAACAAGGGATACCAAATCTTTAATGGCTACCCTTTCTTGGGCCATGGTATCGCGGTAACGGATAGTAACGGTATTATCCTCAAGCGACTGGTGATCTACCGTAATGCAATAGGGTGTTCCGATGGCATCCTGCCGGCGGTACCGTTTTCCGATGGCATCTTTTTCATCCTTCACGCAATATATGTGCTTGCGCAAGGATGCAAAAATTTCATTGGCCTTAACATCCAAACCATCTTTGGGCATAAGCGGTAATACGGCCACCTTAACCGGAGCTAATGCCGGCGGTAAGTTCAACACCACACGCTCAGAACCGTCCTCCAATTTTTCTTCTTTGAAAGATGCTGAAAGCACGGCTAAAAATAAGCGGTCTAAGCCCACCGAAGTTTCAACCACATACGGAACATAGTTCTGATTCAGTTCAGGATCAAAATACTGCAATTTTTTGCCGCTGTATTGTTCGTGTTGTTTAAGGTCAAAATCGGTACGCGAATGTATACCTTCCAATTCTTTGAATCCCATAGGAAAACGGAACTCTATATCGGCTGCCGCATTGGCATAGTGAGCCAGTTTTTCGTGGTTGTGGAAGCGGTAATTATCTTCGCCCAAGCCAAGCGCCAAATGCCATTTTAAACGGGTTTCTTTCCATTTTTCGTACCATTCCATTTCAGTGCCCGGGCGCACAAAAAATTGCATTTCCATCTGTTCAAATTCACGCATCCGGAAAATAAACTGACGGGCTACGATTTCATTCCGGAAAGCTTTCCCGGTTTGGGCAATACCGAAAGGAATTTTCATCCGGCCGGTTTTCTGCACGTTCAGGTAATTCACAAAAATACCCTGGGCCGTTTCGGGACGTAAATAAATGGTAGAAGCATCATCACTCACTGAGCCCATCTGGGTGCTGAACATCAGGTTAAACTGCCGTACTTCGGTCCAATTGCGTGTACCGCTGATGGGGCAAACGATTTCGCAATCCTCAATAATGGCTTTCAGTTCAGCCATATCATCTGCGTTGAGGGCTGTGTTCATGCGATTATTGACCGCATCATACTTTTGTTTGTATTCCAACACCCGCGGATTGGTCTCGGCAAACATCTTGGCATCAAAGGATTCACCGAAACGTTTGGCCGCTTTCTCTACTTCTTTATTGATTTTATCTTCAATTTTACCCAGATAATCTTCAATAAGGTTATCGGCACGATACCGCTTTTTGCTGTCTTTGTTGTCAATCATGGGATCGCTGAATGCATCAACGTGTCCCGAAGCTTTCCAAGTGGTAGGATGCATAAAGATGGCTGCATCAATTCCTACAATGTTGTCATGCATGTGAACCATGCTTCTCCACCAGTACTCGCGGATATTTTTCTTCAGTTCTGCCCCATTCTGCGCATAATCATACACGGCACTTAAGCCATCGTAAATTTCGCTTGAAGGGAAAATAAAGCCATACTCTTTGGCATGGGATATGATTTTTTTGAGCAGATCTTCTTGCACGGCAGTTTAATTTTGCTGCGAAAATAAGCGTAAAAAAAGAAACCCGAGTCTCAAACCAAAATAATAATTAACATGCATTATGGAGGAAGCCCGTATACTTTTTAAATTCAAAAGCAGTGGATTGCGCTAAATAAGATTGAATAATTTGTTAAATTTTAAATATTCCTTAAAAATAAAAATAAAAACAACTAATTAATAATCATATAATTACATCTGAATAATAGAAATAGTATATATGTACTATTGCATAGCAAAATGAAACTATCTACTTTAGCGGCATAAACAATTAAAAAATAACCAAATGAAAAAGAACTTCTTTTTTGCCGCAGTAGCTTTTGCTATGATTTCAGTAAGTTTCACTTCTTGTAAAAAAAATGAGTGCATTGAGTGCAACGGTGTAATTGGAATTTGCGAAGATGAGTACAAAGAGTCTGCTGCAGCAAACACTATTCCATGGTCTACTTACAAAGCCAGCGCTACTTTAGCTCCAGGTTGTTCAGTAGTTGACGGAGAATAATTAAAAGATAAAAATCTTTTCAAAGCCATCCTTCGGGATGGCTTTTTTCTTTTTGATACGTTTGGATATCCGGAATTAGCAGCAAACTGGTTTTTTATACATTTGATTAATTTAAACAAACAACAATATGCAGTGGAAAGGTAGACAACAAAGCGGAAACGTGGATGACCGAAGAGGCCGATCGGGTGGTAAAAAGATTGCCTTTGGCGGTATTTCAACCATTGTAATTGTTATCATTATTGCCCTCATAACCAAAGACCCCGCCGTATTGCAGCAACTTGGGCAACAGACACAAGGCATACAGCAAAGCGAACTCAGTGCTGAAGAACAAAAAGCTCAAGATGAGCAGGCGGAATTTACCGCTGTGGTTTTAAAAGATACTGAGGATGTTTGGGACGAATTATTTCCAACCTATTTCAGGAAAAAATACGTACACCCGGAATTGGTTCTCTTTTCGGGCTATACGCAATCCGGATGTGGAGATGCCGAATCGGCAACCGGACCATTTTACTGCCCCGCGGACCAAAAAATATACATCGATCTCAGCTTTTTTGAAGATTTACGAACCAGGTTCAGCGCGCCGGGCGATTTTGCCTGTGCATACGTTATTGCGCATGAAGTTGGGCACCATATTCAACACCTGCTTGGCAAAACCACAGAAGTACACCAAATGCGTGAGCAACTTTCTGAAAAAGAATACAATAAACTTTCGGTAAAACTGGAACTTCAGGCCGATTTTTACGCCGGCGTATGGGCTCACCACGCCCAAAAAATGAAGTCAATCATGGAATCGGGCGATATGGAAGAAGCCTTAAATGCGGCCAATGCCATCGGTGACGACCGGTTACAAAAACAATCGCAAGGAAAAGTGATGCCCGATGCGTTTACTCACGGTACTTCTGAACAACGTATGTACTGGTTTAAAAAAGGGTTTGAAACCGGCGATGTACGGCAGGGTGATACGTTTTCTGCCCGATCATTCTAATTACCCGATGTATTGTTGCCATTTCCAGGCAGAACGCATCATCTCTTCAATATCAAACTTGGGTTTCCAACCTAATTCCGTCTCGGCTTTTGAGCAATCCGAATAAATGGCCGGAATATCGCCCGGGCGGCGGTCTCCGATTGTGTAGTTTAGTTTTTGCCCACTTACTTTTTCAAAGGCCGAAATAGCTTCTAATACACTCACACCTTCGCCCGTTCCCAGATTAAACACATCAAAGCTTTTTTGGGAAGGATTCAACAAAGCTTTTACGTGGGCATCAGCTATATCGGAAACGTGCACATAATCACGGATACAGGTTCCGTCACGTGTTGGGTAATCACCGCCGAAAACGACAGTTTGCGGATACTTACCGGCAGCCGTCATTGTAATTACCGGAACAAGGTTATTGGGTTTTTCAACCTGCATTTCACCAATTAAACCCGATGAATGGGCCCCAACCGGATTAAAATAGCGGAGCAGGGTAAAATGAATGCGGTTATTTACGGCGGAAAAGTCAGAAATAATGCGTTCTCCGGCCACTTTTGTATACCCGTAGGGAGAAGCCGCCTCTTTCATGGGCGCGGCTTCGGTTACCGGAAAAACATCGGTGGCGCCATATACAGTGCAGGAAGAAGAAAATATGAACGATTTTACGGCATTTTCTGCCGAAACCTCAAGTATGTTTAATAGTGAATCAATGTTATTCCTGAAATACAGGAGCGGTTTTTCAACACTTTCACCTACCGCTTTGAGGGCCGCAAAATGAATTACACCCGAAATTTCGGGATGTTTTTTAAATACGGCTTTTATGGCATTTAAATCGGTGAGATCTACATCATACGAAATCGGACGTTTCCCGCAAACGGTCTCAATCCGGTCATACGTTTCAGGACTGGATGTACAATAATTATCAACCGAGATTACGGTATTTACACCGGATTCAAAAAGTTCAATAATCGTATGCGAACCAATGTATCCGGCCCCTCCGGTTACCAAAATGCAGGATGACTTGAGGTCTATCATGCAGCAAAGCTAATCAAATTTGAAATCAGAAATGAATCCAAACAAAGGCTATTATTTGGTTTCAAAGAGCATATCTTTAGTTACCACTTTTACTTTAGAGCCTGATTTTAAGGTTTTTGAAATAGCTCCGTACGGCCCATCCACCACGGCTTCGCCGGCTTTTAATCCGGATAATATGGCAATATGGCGATTGTCTTGGATACCGGTGCTCACTTTACGCATTTCTACGGTATCACCCTGGTTTACGAATACATACTCAATAAACACATCGTCCTGGGCACCTTCGCTTGTATCGGCCCTTGCGGTAACCGCTTGAATAGGCACCGAGAGCGCATTACGTAAAGTTTCGGTTTGAATTTTTACGTTGGCCGACATACCCGGACGAAAAGGTGACTGCCCGGAAGCCAGGCCGGCTTCGAGATGTGAATACGATTCCCGGAGCATTTTAATTTTTACCTCAAACTTGGTTACATCATCCGAGCTGAGTTGGGCTGCGCCGGTAGAGGATTTGGGCGAATTGGCCATTTGGCTCACCACCCCGCGGAATTTTTGATTTGGATAAGCATCCACCTCAATGCTGGCCGTATCGCCCAGTGAAAGCCTTACTATTTCGTTCTCATTCACTTCCACAACTACCTGCATTTCGGTAAGATTGGCTATGCGCAGCAGTTCGGTTCCCGACATTTGGGAAACCCCCACCACACGCTCGCCTTTTTCTACCGCCAATAAAGATACCGTTCCGGAAACCGGGGCATAAATGCGTGAACGCGATAAGTTCTTTGATGCCTGAGACATACCGGCTTTGGCATTTTCGGCCGCAAATTTTGATGCACTTACATTCTGTTCGGCCGCTGAAAGTTCCGATTTTGCCACTTCATAATTGGCTTTGGACGTTTCAAATTCGGCATCCGAAATCGCCTTTTTTTCGTGTAGTGATTTTTGGCGTTTAAAATCAGCTTCGGCCCGTATTAACTGGGCTTTACTCTGTTCCAACCTGGCTTTGGATCCCGATAAACCGGCCACCGCATTGTTATACTGGGCAGTAGCGGCATCCAAGGAAGTAAGCAGGATTTCGGGATTAATTTCGAGCAGAAGCTGCCCTTTTTTTACCGAATCCCCTTCGGCCACATAAAGTTCCACAATCTCACCCGAAACATCACTGCTGATTTTCACCTCCGTTTCGGGGCGAATTTTACCATTGGCCGAAACAACCTCCACAATCGTGCGCGGTTCGGCATTTTCAACACTCACTAAAGTAAGATCCTTGTTGCCACATGAAGCAACCATCAAAGCGAAGGAAAATATAAAAATGCTGCCTTTTTTCATCTGTGCATTAATTTAAGATCAGGGTAGTTTATAATTTGAGTTCCTTACCCATGTAAAACTCTAATATTTTAATCCGGTAAATAAATTCATAACGGGCCAGCAGTGTTTCCAACTCGGCTGTATTCAACTGTGTTTTTGCACTGTTATAATCGAGCGAATTCATGGCACCTGCATTGAACCGATCCTGCGCATATTGGAATGCTTCGGTAAGGGCATCCACGTTTTTTTTGTTGGCTTCATAGGTAATGAATCCGGAACGGGCATCATTAAATGCTGTTTGAATAAGTGTTCTCAGATTCTGCCGTTGGATATCAACGTTTAACCGACTGTTCAACAACTGAATTTTAGAACGGCGCAGGCCGGCATGATTCTGCAAACCATTGAACAAGGGTATATTGAGTGAAAAACCAACTTGTGTATTTTGGTTCGTTTTTAACTGATTAAAAAACGGTGTGGTTTCACGGGCGAAACTAATGTTCACGATTGGCGCTTGCGGAACGGCCACCGTATCTCCCTGATAGGTTGGAAAAATAAGCGGAGCCTGGGGAGTTACGGTCACCATTGTATCAATTACCCGTTGGGAAAGCGAAGAATAACCCGTTCCAAAACTGGCGCCTAAAAATAAGGATGGACTGAATGCTCCTTTTGCCACGGCAACCCCTTTTTCGGCACTTTTCATACTCAGTTCCGCACTCAGAATTCCGGGATGAATTTTAGCCGCTTCCATATACACCTCAAAAGGCGATTTCAATAAAATAGATTCCGCATCGGCAGGAATATCAATGGATAATTTTTGTATCTCTATATCCGTTGCATCCAGATTCAACAATTGAATTAAATTCAGTTTTGCCTGCTGAAGCGTATTTTCTGCCCCAACTTTATTAATCATTTCGCGGGTGTATTGCGCTTCCAGGTTTAGCATTTCTCCGCGGGTTAGCGCACCTGCTTCGTAAAGTATTTTACTGCGCTCAAGCTGAATTTGCGTCAATGCCAGCTGTGCTTCGCTGATAGAGAGCCGGTCATACCCGAATAAAACCTGAAGGTAAGCATTAGCCAAGTTGAGCGACAAATCATTTTCAGCCTGGTCTACGGCCAATTTATTTGCATCGAGGGCATATTTGGCCTGCTTTAAGCGATTAATATTTTGTAAGCCACTAAATAAAAGTAAATTACCATTTAAGTTCAGATTCCCGCTCGTGGTACGCTGGTTAACGAAAGTCAGGTTAAACTGGTCGAGACGCTGTCCGAACTGGAAACCACCGAACAAACTTCCGCTCACGGTTGGGGCAAAAGCCGTTTTTGACTGAAAAAAATCAATCTCGGCCGTTTCAACATTCAGGCGGCTTTGGGCCAGATTTAAGTTATTGTCACGTGCATAGGTGATGCACTCTTCCAGTGTCCAAACTTTTTGGGCAGATGCGTCCGAAAAACCGGCAATCATTAAGCCGGCAAGAAGGATAGCGAATAGTTTGTTCATACGGATGCCTGTTATTTTAGAATACGAATATACCCCCAGTTAAACGAACTGCTTAAGGGTTTAGACGGATTTGCCAAAACTAAAGACAACCGGCCAAACCGGAACGCCGAGAAACCCTATGTCCCTGGCTTACTGTTCAACCAGTCTCTTACCATTTTTGCCTTTGAAGGCCCTATAATGGCTGCAATCTCCTGATCTGAGGCTTCCGAAATTCGTTTAACGGATTTAAACTCCATCAACAGCATTTCGGCCGTTTTAGGGCCAATGCCTTCAATATCTTCCAATTCCGTTTTAATTAATCCTTTGCTGTGTCGTTTCCGGTAATTGGTAATGCCAAAACGGTGGGCTTCATCCCGCAGATGCTGTAGCACTTTCAGCGTTTCGGAGCGTTTATCAATATACAGCGGCAGTGAATCGCCGGGGTAATAAATCTCTTCCAAACGTTTGGCAATACCAACAATGGTGATTTTTCCACGTAAACCCAGGGTTTCCAAACTTTTCAGGGCCGAAGCCAATTGTCCTTTTCCCCCATCAATCAAAATGAGCTGCGGCAATGGTTGTTCCTCGTCCAACATGCGTTTGTAACGTCTGTAAATTACTTCCTCCATGGTGGCAAAATCATCGGGGCCAACTACGGTTTTAACATTAAAAATACGGTAATCTTTTTTTGAAGGTTTTGTATTTTTAAATACCACACAGGCCGAAACGGCGTAATCGCCCTGAAAATTCGAGTTGTCAAAACATTCAATGTGCACAGGCAGCACATTCATGCGCAAATCCGTCTTCATCTGTTCCAAAATACGGTTCAGGTGCCGGTCGGGATCCAGAATGGCCAACTGTTTCAGTTTATCTTTTATGTAAAACTTCAGATTGGTTTGGGAAAGATCAAGCAAGCGTTTTTTGTCACCCGCTTTCGGAATGGTAAAACGGGAAGCCGGCAGGTTCATTTCCGGTTCAAAAGGAACAATAATTTCAGGCGAATTGCTCTTAAAACGTTCGCGGAGTTCCACAATGGCAATGGGAAAAATTTCGGCATCCGTTTCATCCAGCTTTTTCTTCATTTCTAGGGTGAACGATTGAATTACGGCCCCATCGGCAATGCGCATGAAGTTCACATAGGCAAATTTCATATCACTTTCGATGGAGAAAACATCCACATTATCAATCTCACGGTTTACCACTACCGATTTACTGCGGAAATTTTCGAGCTCCGCAATTTTTTCCTTCATTTCCTGGGCTTTCTCAAATTCATACGCCGAAGCATACTCCTGCATTTTTGAACTCAAAAAACGGGTGAGCGCACTTAAGTTTCCTTTTAAAATGTGTCTGATTTCTTTTATGTATGCATCATAATCCTCTTCGCTCTGATAGGCCACGCAGGGAGCTTTACAGTTTCCGAGGTGATACTCTAGGCATACCTTAAACTTGCCTTTGGCAATGGCTTCGGGATCTAAATTCAAATGACAATTCCGGAGTTTATATAACTGATCGATGAAATTCAATACCGTACGCATGGCACCCGCCGAAGGATATGGACCGAACAGTTCACCCTTATATCGCTCCGGAATATTACGGATAGCATAAACCCTTGGAAAATGTTCCGGTGTGATTGTTATATAAGGATACGTTTTATCATCCTTGAGGTTGATGTTATATTTGGGCTGATACTTTTTTATGAGCGTATTTTCCAATAAAAGGGCTTCCATCTCCGTATCCACCACGATGTACTGTATATCGCGGATATTCTTTACCAGAATCCGGGTTTTGGCGCTGTCGGCATGATCTTGTGAAAAATAGGAACTTACCCGGCTTTTTAAATTTTTGGCTTTGCCCACATAAATGAGTGTTCCGGCTTCGTCATAATACCGGTAAACGCCCGGATTTTGCGGAAGCGTTTTTAAAATAGCCTGTATATGTTCAGAAAAATCGGCAATCATTCAGAGCGTAAAAGTAATGAACTTGCTCCGGCGTTTCAAAAATTATATGAATAGCCGCAAACTTCCGTTAACAATAAGAAGTTAACATTTATTGGTCAGAAGCGTTTATTGGAAGAACACCGAACTTATTTTTGAATAATGAAATTGCATTTCGGAGACGGCTGGATTTTACTTTGCTTACTGCTGTGTGCGGGCTCCTGCAAAACGGCCCTGAGCGACAAAACCGAGTATGAAAACGGTTGGGAATTTGAACAGCCCGGTGGGAACGGTAAAAAGCCCAAACGCGACAAAACACCCACAACAACAATAACCGACACAAAAAGTACAGGCACGGCTACCGTCAATGCCAGTCTGAAAAAAGAAATTGATTCCTGGTTGGGCGTACCCTATAAGTACGGGGGGACAACCAAAGCCGGGGTTGACTGCTCGGCCTTTTGCGGAAATGTATTCCAGAAAGTATACGGAATAAGCCTGGGCCGAAGCGCCAACGATATTTACCTTCAAGCCAAAGCCATCCGAAAAGAAGAATTAAAAGAAGGGGATTTGGTGTTTTTCAAGATTAATTCAGCAAAGGTAAGCCATGTGGGCATTTATCTCAGCACCAATAAGTTTGCGCATGCCAGCACCAGCCGGGGCGTAATGATTTCGGATTTAACAGAGGCATACTGGACAAAATATTACTTTGCATCCGGGCGGATAAAGAACTAAATCAGACACTTCTGCCAAGGCAGAACAAAATACAAACCATGCTTGTATATTTACGGTTTAATTGAATACAGGCGGTATGAAAAAAACTACAGTTTATCTTCTTTTTATTGTACTTTCCTTCACGATGCTGCAAGCCCAAATTCCGGGAATGGAAATGCGCAGAAACCCTGACGGAAGCTTCAGTCGTGGAAGGCTTGAAAATGGATTACAAGAAGGCCTCTGGATCAGTTATGATGCCAACAACAGCATAAAACGCCTTCAGGAATTTAAAGAAGGGAAACCCCACGGATGGTTTATTGAAAATGATGAGCACGGGCATCCGCAAACAGAGGGATTTTACTGGGAAGGCCAGCCCGTTGGAAAGCACATCAGTTCAAACCACGGAAAACTAATCAGCGAAACCGATTATGATGCGGGAACTTCGAGCGCTTATTATGACAATGGACAAATTCGTAAAACCGAAAGCCTAAAAAACGGCTTAAGAAATGGAAAATCAACTATATACTACGAAAACGGCAACCTACTTTCAGAAAATTTTTATGTTGAGGATAAAAAAAACGGTGTTCAGAAATACTACTACCAATCTGGCGTTTTACAAGCCGAATACATGGTAGAGATGGATGTGCTCAAGGGCGAATACAAAGAGTATCACCCCAATGGTAAAATTGCATCCGAAGGCCGTTATGAAAACAACATGAAAGAAGGAACCTGGAAAGAATACGACGAAAGCGGCAAACTGCTTTCTCAACGCAAATTTAAAAATGACTTGGAGGTACGATAATCTTGGTAAACTACTCACTTTCAAAACTTAAAAATAAAGCGAACCGTCCGGGTCCCCTGCTTATTGCAGGGCCCTGCAGCGCCGAAACAGAAGATCAGGTATTACTTACCGCCCAAGGTTTACAGAGCTTAGGCCAGGTTGATTATTTCAGGGCAGGCGTATGGAAACCCCGCACCCGGCCTAACTCGTTTGAAGGAAACGGAGAAATTGCCCTTCCTTGGCTGAAGCGGGTTCAAGATGAGTTTAATTTGCCAGTGATGGTAGAAATTGCCTCTGCCGATCACCTGGAACGCTGCCTAAAATATGGAATTAAGGCCGTATGGATCGGAGCCCGGACTACCGTAAACCCTTTTACGGTTCAGGAAATTGCCGATGCTTTAAAAGGTACAGATATTCCGGTGCTGATTAAAAATCCTATCAATCCGGATTTAAAACTTTGGATTGGGGCCATTGAGCGGATTGCCGGAGCGGGCGTTAAAGAAATAGCAGCCATCCACCGTGGATTCCAATCGTATGACAATACGGTATACCGCTATGCCCCAAAATGGGACATAGCCATTGAACTCATGACCGAAATGCCCGATTTACAGGTAATTTGCGACCCGAGCCATATTACCGGCAAACGCAGCATGATTGCCGAAACTTCACAAAAAGCAATGGATTTGGGCATGCACGGACTGATGATTGAAACCCATCCGGACCCAGACAAAGCCTGGAGCGATGCCTCACAACAAATTACACCTCAGCGGTTAACCGAAATATGGAGCGAGTTGCGTATACGAAATCACAGCTCAGATGATCCGGTTTTTTCGACCGAACTGGACCGGCTCCGCAGCATGATTGACAGCATTGACGAAGAACTGCTGGAAGGAATTGCAAAACGTATGCGCCTCATTGAACGGGTAGGTAACTATAAGCGAGACAATAACATAACCATTTTTCAACCCCAGCGACTGAGTGAGATAAGAGAAACACGGACTAATTTTGGCAAAAAGCTGAAACTCGAAGAAGAGTTCATCCGTAAAATCCTAAAAGACCTGCACGATGAATCCATCCGATTTCAAACTGAAATACTCTACAGCAGTAAATCTGCCAAACAAGCCGAATAAAAAGACCCGAACATCGTATTTAAAGTTTTAATAGCTTTGTTCTGAATGGGCGAACAGGGATTATCGGTTTTTGTGCTGATTTGCACGGGGGTTATATTCTATGGCCTTGTTGTCATATTTATGCTCCTGTTTAAAAAAAGTAGCCACCGCTACTCTAATCGCTTGTTGGCAGCCGCCTTAGCAATAGTCTCCTGGTATACACTCACTTGCTTACTCTTTTTCTCAGACCAGTATTTAGATTTTTACGGCATATTTAGAATCGGTGTTCCCCTCTATTATGCTATTCCCGTGCTTATTTTCTTTTACGTAAGAAGCTTTAACGAACCAAACTTCAAAATCGGCGGACTCAAATTGATTCACTTTCTACCGGTTCTGCTTTCAGCAATCGATTTGATTCCATACTATACACTTGATAATGAAACCAAAAAGGAACTCATTGAGTTGGCCGCAAAGGATATGAAAATTATTCCTGCCCTCCGTACCGGTTTTCTTCCCGATTACATCAACATATGGATAAGGCCCATTCATGGCATGTTTTATATGTTACTGAGCATGATATATTTATACCAATCCAATGTCTTTACGAATCATCCTAAATCGATCAGAATTTGGCAATACAGTGTGGCCGGATTCTTTCTGTTGATATATACCTGCATGCTGATTGTTAATTTTATATGGAACTATCTTCCCTATCCTTCCGATTACCTGTTAAATTTCTCACTTGGGCCCTTCTTTATCGGCCTAGCTGCCATTATATTTTTACATATATTCCTGTTTTTCAACGGCTACATCATTTCTGGTGTGAAAACCGAAGTTGGTTCCGTTCAGACTGCTAAAATTGAAAACCATGTACATGTAAAACGAAGTGTGAAACATGTACCTTTCAGTTTACACGAAATAGAAAACTATATTACTGAAAATAAACTATTTAAAGATGCCAAACTAACGGCTCCCGATGTGGCGGTCAAACTCGGTTTAAGTCCGCACGCCTTTTCAAACCTGTTAAACGTGGAACATGACATCCGATTTACGGACTTAATTAACGGAATACGAATTAAATATGCTATTTTAGAACTCCAAAATGGCAAGAATGAAAACATGAGTATTGAGGGTATCGCTGTTGAATCCGGATTTGCTTCCCGAAGTGCTTTTTACACCTCATTTAAGAAAATTACGGGGCAAACACCTTCCCAATTTCTTCAAAAGGAAACATTAGGCGACGAAAATGAAAAAACATAACGCACTGATTAGTAAATAGTCCTAATTATTATTTGTCTTAATTTTAAAAATCAGGACAATGTTCGGGCGTCAAATTTCAACTCATAGGAAAAACTTGCCTTGCTTTGCGTTCAGATCAGTCACCGTCCCGAAGTAATTTGCACATATTATTATTCGGTCCTAATTTTTGGAAGCCATGCCTACGACCTTCGCGGCATGGTTTTTTTTATCCCAGATTTACCTTACGTTAATCTTCTTTATCATTCCGGCAAATAAACCGGGGAAGAAACGTTTCATGAAAAGCCCAAAAAGTTCTTTAGTGCCGCCAATTGCTTTTTCCCGTTTCCGGGCGGCCACAGCACGCAGCATTTTTTCGGCAAAATAATCAGGATCTAAACCGGAGGCATTCCCCTTATCTTCCATATTTAAAGGAGAACCGTCGCCCGTTAAGGCAGCTATGGTAATGGGCGTTTTGATAAAACCTGGGGTAATGAGGGTAACTTTAATTCCGGCATCTTCCATCTCAGCCCTTAGTGAATCAAAAAAACCGTGTAAGGCATGTTTTGACGCGGCATAGGCCGAGCGGAAAGGAGTTCCGTACTTACCCGTAACACTGGTAACCGTTACATAATGCCCCGAACCGTTTTGTATAAAATGAGGCAAAAGCGCCTTCGTAAGGGCCACGGTACCCAAAAAGTTAATATCCATAATACGTTTATCAACCTCAAAAAGGGTTTCTTTAACCAAACTGCGTTGCGAAACCCCCGCATTATTGATAAGAATATCTACCCGACCCGTAAACTGCAATGCTTTTTCGGCAGAAGGTTCAGCGGCAGCAAAATCGGTAACATCCAATGGCAGTAAAAAAACATCACCGTGTTTGCTGCAACGTGCCTTTACGCGTTCCAGTTCATTGGCTCGCCGGGCCGATAAAATAAGCTTACAGCCCGTTTGCGATAAACGAACGGCCAGGGCTTCTCCAATACCGGATGAAGCACCGGTTATCCAAACTGTTTTTCCTGAAAAGTAGGTATCCATATACTATATAATGAATGTGTTAACTCTTAAATTCCGGCAGCTTTTGCCCTATTCCAATAGGAATCCAATTCCTCCAGCGGCATGTCTTTCATTTCTTTTCCATCTTTTTTAATTTCGGTTTCCATAAACGAAAAGCGGTTCAGAAATTTTTTATTGGTGCGTTCAAGAGCATCCTCCGGATTTACCCCCACAAAGCGGGCATAATTTACCAGAGCAAAGAATACATCGCCCATTTCAGCCTCTGTTTTTCCGGCGTCTCCCGCCTCAACCTCCTGTCTTAATTCACCCAACTCTTCCTGTACCTTTTCCCAAACCTGAGATGCATTATCCCAATCAAAACCTACTCCTGCAGCCTTGTCCTGCATACGCTGGGCCTTCACCAGTGCCGGCAGACCTTTGGGAACGCCTTCCAGAACCGATTTACGCCCTTCTTTTAATTTGATCTGCTCCCAATTCTGCTTTACCTGCTCAGGTGTATCAGCCTGAACGTCACCGTAAATATGTGGGTGCCGGGTAATCAACTTGTCACAGATTCCGTTCAGCACATCAGCCATGTCAAATGCACCTTGTTCAGAACCTATTTTGGCATAAAAAACAATATGCAGAGCCAAATCGCCGAGTTCCTTTTTTACTTCGTTCAAATCATTATTCAAAATGGCATCACCCAATTCATACGTTTCTTCAATTGTCAAATGGCGCAGCGATTCCATGGTTTGTTCCCGGTCCCAGGGGCATTGCTCCCGTAGTTCGTCCATAATTTTTAGAAGCCTTGCAAATGCAGTTAAGCGCGGGTCTGTTGTATTATCCATACTACAAAGAAATGAAATTTAAGCCATCAGGGCTTTTGAAACCCGGCCCATTTCAAGTAAACCCCCGGCCGTAAAATAATCCTCAATCTGTTCCGCTTCATGCACCTTCAGATACAAGGTGGGTAATCCCGCCGCCCTTGCCCCTTCTACATTTGAAAAAGTATCTTCAATGAAGATGGTTTCGCTATAATTCAGGTTATTTTCCAGCATCAGTAACTCAAAAATTTCCTTTTCGGGTTTGCGGAAACCGGTTTCAAACGAATAATATACCTCTTCAAAATAAGCCGGAAAATCACTTACGCCATTATTCACTTTCAGATCTTCCAGAAACTTGGAAATGTGGATGGCATTGGTGTTACTTAACAAAAAAAGGCGGTAGTTTTCTCTTACCTTTTTCAATAATGAAAACCTTTCTTGCGGAAAACTGCCCAAAATGGCATTCCAGGCATCAATGAGTTCAGCTTCCGAAGCTTCGGGAATCAACTTTTTGAGTTCAAAAAGAAACTCTCCTCCACTTATTTCGCCCCGTTCAAACATGTCAAACAGCGGCTGCTGTGCCTGTTGCGAATAAAAAGAGCCGGCATCAGCAACCCCCAGCTTTCCAAATGCGCGAATAACAGCATGATAATCAACCGGAAGCAAAACCCCACCCAAATCAAATATAATATTGCGAATTGAATTCATGGCCTAAAGATAAAATGGAATGCGTCATTTTTTGTGTTTATTTTGAACCATGAACGAGGAAATCAAACTGGCGGCTGCGCATGCAATACACCAATTTTTCAGGGATGCTAAGCTCAGCAACAAAAAGTGGCTGCGTGAAATTCCGGATTTTGAAACACTTGTTTATGCATTTTTTACCATCCGGAGGCGCATGATCCAACCCAAAAAATATACGGTTTCCGAAACCGCTGAACAAGCAGCCGGTTTTATAAAACCAGATATCCTGCGCGAATATGAAAATTTGAAAATTGCACTTCGTACCGGCGGTGATCTAAAGAAATTCCACACCGAAAATTCCAAGATACTCTATCCCATTGACGGACTATTGGAGGATTATGGGATTAACCACCTGCACTTATCCAGGGCCAGGTTTCAGGTATTTTTTGTGGAAGAGAAGGATGATATACTGATTTTAAAGGTATGTAAACACTTTGCCAAAAACCAAACCGCATTTTCAAAACAGCACCTGATTGAACTTCTGGCGCAATACAGACCTGAAATGGCAGTAAATACCAAATACAGAAATTGGGAAGTGGGGCATCCCCGCAAAACAGAATTATATCGAAGTAACTACGGATGGCTTAAATCGGATGATTTCTGTAATTGGTTAAAATCCATTACAGAAAACCAAACTGGCAATTACCGTTGCGAAATGCTTGAAAATAGGGCCTTGGTCTTGTGGAGCGAAAGCCGAGAATTGGGCCAATATCCGATTTAAATTCACCTACTTTCCGGGCAATAAATCGGCATTTTGGCAATACCAACCTAAAAACTTACTTTTGCGCCCTTATAAAATTTGTTACTCAACAACAGTAGGTTAATTATGGAACAATTTATTATTTATTTACCCGCTGCTCTTGCGGTTTTAGGCCTGGTTTTCATGGTCATAAAATCATCATGGGTTAGTAAGCAGAATGCCGGAGATGCTAAGATGCAGGGCATTGCAAAAAGTATTCAGGAAGGTGCCATGGCATTTTTGAAAGCTGAGTACAGAATCTTGTTAATTTTCGTGGTTATAGCCTCTCTCGCCTTATTTGGCGTATCGCAGGTGGTTGAAACTACACACTGGATAATTGTGGTTGCCTTTATTTTCGGTGCCGTATTTTCAGCATTGGCCGGAAATATTGGTATGCGCATTGCAACCAAAGCAAACGTAAGAACTACCGAAGCCGCCAAAACCAGCCTTCCGCAGGCTCTGAAAGTTTCATTTGGCGGTGGTACCGTAATGGGTTTGGGCGTAGCCGGATTAGCTGTTTTGGGATTGAGCATTTTCTTCTTGCTTTTCCTTAAGATGTTTATGGGTAATGGCGGTACTTTCTACAACGAAATGACGGTAGTGCTTGAAGCCCTTGCCGGTTTCTCACTGGGAGCCGAATCCATTGCCCTGTTTGCCCGCGTGGGTGGCGGTATTTACACCAAAGCTGCCGACGTAGGTGCCGACTTAGTAGGTAAAGTAGAAGCCGGTATCCCGGAAGATGACCCGCGTAACCCGGCCACCATTGCCGATAACGTAGGTGATAACGTAGGTGACGTAGCCGGTATGGGTGCCGACTTGTTTGGCTCTTATGTGGCCACGGTATTGGCATCTATGGTTTTGGGTAATTATATCATTAAAGACATGAGCGATGCATCCGGAACCCAGTTTACAGATAATTTTGGGGGAATGGGTCCCATCCTGCTTCCGATTGTAATTGCCGGTGTGGGTATTTTAGCTTCCATCATCGGAACTTTTTTTGTACGAATTAAAAATAACGAGGCCAAAGAAGCCCAGGTTCAATCAGCACTGAATATCGGTAACTATGTTTCGCTGGCACTAACGGTTGTCTCATGCTGGTTCCTGATTAAATTTATGTTACCCGAAACCATTAATATGAAGTTTTTCGGCGAAGGGTATAAGTCTATTTCAAACAACAATATTTTTTACGCCACGCTGGTTGGTTTGGCTGTGGGTTGGTTAATTTCCGCCTTTACTGAATATTACACTGCTCTGGGCAAAAAACCGGTATTGAACATCGTTAAAAATTCTTCTACCGGAGCAGCTACCAACATCATTGCCGGTTTATCTACCGGTATGATTTCCACCTTCTCTTCCGTATTATTATTTGCCGCAGCCATCTGGGGTTCATATGCATTGGCCGGTTTCTACGGTGTGGCTATTGCCGCCTCTGCCATGATGGCCACTACGGCCATGCAGTTGGCCATTGATGCATTTGGTCCGATTGCCGATAACGCGGGCGGTATTGCCGAAATGAGCGAACTGCCTAAAGAAGTTCGTCAACGTACCGATGTATTAGACTCTGTGGGTAACACTACCGCTGCCGTAGGAAAAGGCTTTGCCATTGCATCTGCCGCCTTAACGGCCCTGGCTTTGTTCGCAGCTTATGTAACTTTTACCGGTATTGACGGTATTAACATCTTTAAAGCGGATGTATTGGCCGCCCTGTTTGTGGGCGGTATGATTCCGGTTGTATTTTCGGCCTTGGCCATGCGTTCGGTAGGTAAAGCAGCCATGGATATGGTAAACGAAGTGCGCCGTCAGTTCCGTGAAATTCCGGGTATTCTGGAAGGAACCGGCAAACCGGAATACGGCAAATGTGTTGACATTTCTACCAAAGCAGCTCTCCGTGAAATGATGCTGCCCGGTGCAATGACCATTATATCTCCCATCATTATCGGATTTGCTATGGGTCCTGAAGCATTGGGTGCCTATATGGCCGGTGTGGCCGTATCCGGTGTACTTTGGGCAATTTTCCAAAACAATGCCGGTGGTGCATGGGATAATGCGAAAAAATCATTCGAAGCCGGCGTAATGATCAACGGTGAAATGACATATAAAGGTTCTGATGCCCACAAGGCAGCCGTAACCGGCGACACCGTGGGTGACCCATTCAAAGATACTTCGGGCCCGTCCATGAACATTCTGATTAAACTTACTTGTTTGGTTGGACTGGTAATTGCCCCCATTTTAGGAGAGATTTACAATGAAGGGAATGCCCATCATGGTTCAAACATCCAAAAAGAAGTAATTATCACGGTTGATGAAAATGGTAACGAAGCGCGTACCGAAACAGAAACCGTAAATGGAGCAGTTCAGCCGGCGGCTGAAACTAACTAATCTTATTTTAAATTTATATCGAAAGCCTTCTCCTTGCGGAGAGGGCTTTTTTGTGGAATAGCATTCCCGAACCCATGGTTTTGCTTAGTTTTGCAGGCAATGAAGCAAGGACTGGTATATAAATCAACCGGAAGTTTTTATAAGGTGCGCATTGATGATGCATTTCATGAATGTGTACTGGCCGGAAAATACCGCCTGGCCGGGAAACGCTCTACAAATCCCGTTTCGGTGGGTGATTTGGTGGGCGTAAACATGGATAAAATCCCACTTGTAATTGAGCAGATTGAAGACCGGAAAAACTACATCATCCGGAAATCAGTCAATCTTTCACACGAAACCCATATCATTGCTTCCAATATGGATTTGGTGCTGATTGTGGCCAGTGTGGCAAAACCACGCACCTCAACCGGTTTTATTACCCGTATATTGGTTACCGCCGAAGCTTACGGCATACCGGCAGCCTTGGTTTTAAACAAATCAGATGTACTTTCGGAAAAAGAAACGGCACAGGCAAAAGAACTGGCCGATGAATTTGATTTTCTGGGCTACAAAACCTACCTGACGGCTGCCATCAGCAAAACGGGCATTGAACCCCTTCGGGATTACCTGCGGGGGAAAACGGTACTGGTGATCGGTCATTCAGGGGTTGGGAAATCATCCTTGCTTAATGCCTTGGATCCGGGCTTGAACATCAAAACCTCCGATATTTCAAAAAAACACCAAAAAGGCACACATACCACCACCTTCGCCGAAATGCACGATACCGAATTCGGCACCAAAATTATGGATACCCCCGGTGTAAAAGAATTTGGACTGGTAGAAATTGATCCGCGCGATTTGGGCGGATATTTTCCGGAAATCAGAACATTAAGCAAAAACTGCCGGTTTTACAATTGCCTGCACAAAGATGAACCCGACTGTGCGGTAATAAAAGCCCTTGAAACCGGCGAAATAGCCCGCTTCCGTTATAGTGATTACTTGAGTATACTGGAAACCATTTCTTCCAATAAGGTTGAGCGGCGTTAATTTAAAATAATTGAAGCGGGACAATAGTGTATTTCTCCAACTAAAATCCACAAGCGGCAGATAAATCTGTTAATTACCTATTGATTATGATAGGGCTTTCAAGGTTACAATTCTTCAATTTGTAAATCGATCTGCCTGCGCTGTAAATCTACTTTATGCACCAGCACATCTACCCTGTCGCCCAAGCGGTACTTACGCTTACGCTTACGGCCTAGGACACAGAAATTCTTCTCATCGAAATAATAAAAATCGTCCTTCATGTCGCGCAGACGAACCATGCCTTCGCATTTATTCTCATCCATTTCAACATACATTCCCCATTCGGTTACGCCCGATATAACACCCGAAAAAATCCGGCCCACACGCTCGCTCATGTATTCTACCTGCTTGTATTTGGTGCTGGCCCGTTCGGCCTCAGCAGCCTTGCGTTCACGTTCACTGCTGTGTGTACATAATTTTTCCAGTTCCTCTTCATTGGGCGTTGTACCCTCATCCAAATACCGCTGGAGCAAACGGTGCACCATCACATCCGGATACCGGCGAATGGGCGAGGTGAAATGGGTGTAATACTCAAAACCCAAACCATAATGACCGATATTTTTGGTGGTATAAATGGCTTTAGCCATACTGCGGATGGCCAATGACTGAATCATGGCCTGTTCGGGTTTCCCCTTTACCTCATCCAGCAATTTATTCAGGGATTTCGCTATCTGCTTGGGATTATCCAATTTTACCTTGTAGCCGAGTTTAGCCACAAAAGTGGAAAACTCTTCCAGCTTTTGGGGATCCGGTGCATCGTGGATCCGATACACAAACGGCCGGTGTTTATCCTGCTTTTGGCGTTTTTTACCGATGTACTCGGCCACTTTTTTATTGGCCAGCAGCATAAATTCTTCAATGAGGTGATTGCTGTCTTTCTGAATTTTGAAAAACACTTCAATCGGTTTGCCTTTTTCATCGAGTCGGAATTTCACTTCTTCCTGTTCAACCCTTAATGCACCATGGTCAAAACGGGCTTTACGCATAATTTGAGCCAATCGGTGAAACGTTAACACTTCTTCTTTGAATTCGCCCTCACCGGTTTCAATAATCTGCTGGGCCTCCTCGTAGGTAAACCGTTTATCGCTGTATATAACCGTTCTGCCAAACCACTGATTGAGCACCTGGGCGTCATCATCGAGTTCAAAAACGGCACTGAAACAAAATTTTTCTTCATGGGGCCGCAGGGAGCAAACTCCGTTCGACAACTTTTCGGGAAGCATGGGCACCACACGGTCAACCAAATACACACTGGTGGCTCTTTTCAGGGCTTCTTTTTCGAGTTGCGATTTTTCACTCATGTAATAGGATACATCGGCAATATGTACGCCAATTTCCCAATTTCCGTTATCCAGTTTTTGGATCGAAAGGGCGTCATCAAAGTCTTTGGCATCAAAAGGGTCAATGGTGATGGTGGTCACCTCCCTAAAATCGCGTCGTTTTTTTATTTCTGATTCAGGCAATTCAAACGGAATGAGTTCGGCCTCTTTTTCCACTTCCTTCGGGAATTCAACCGGCAACCCAAATTCTGCGAGTATGGCATGCATCTCGGTTTCGTTCATGCCGGGTAAACCAAAAATTCGGATTACTTCGCCTTCGGGGGTTTCACCGTTTTGAGGCCACCTGGTAATGCGAACCATAACCTTTTCGCCATCCTTGGCTCCATCAATAGATGCGTATGGAATGCGGATATCACTGTGCATTTTATTGTGGTCGGGCGTAAAAATGGCCTGTTTGCCGCTGATATGAATCACACCCGTAAAATCGGTTTTCCCGCGTTCCAGAATTTCAACAATTTCTCCTTCGGGACGGCGGCCTTCGCCCGATTTAAAAACATTTACGTTTACAATGTCCTGATGAAAAGCACCATTGACGTTACGGGCGGCGATAAAAATATCGTGCGGCTGTCCTTCAACAACCACATACGCATTTCCGGATGAAAGTAAATCTACCCGTCCGCTCATGATATTTTCTTTTCTCACGGCTACAAATTTCCCGGGTTTCGTTTGTGCAATTTCACCCAGTTGTTCCAACTCAATCAAGAGTTCATACAAAACCACCTGACTTCCCTTCATTTCTAATTTAGAAGCAAGCTGTTTTACGTTGAGTGTTTTTTTTCCGGCTGCGCGAAATATATCTCGAATAGAGCCGAGTACACGGCCTTTATTTACTGAATTTTTACTTTTTTTCATATAACCCAAATTTAAGGGTGGTTATGGCACAAACTTCCGATATTCCAGCACCGGATTATTGATTTTTATCAGGGTATCTGCACCCTGACCGGGCAAAAATCCAAGTCGAATTACTGAAGAATGTATGGAATCCCGGGGGCTGAAAACCGGAATACCTTTACCAAAGGTAAACAGAGATGGGTAATTTTTAGCCCCATACGGAGGAATTTCTATTTCGGACTTACCAACAATTGAATCACCAACACTCAATACAACCTGAATTACAGCTGTTTGCGGCATTCTACTTTCAAATGCGCCCCAAAACGTACAGGTTGAATCTGGTTTAACCGGAATATCAAAATAGATTTCTTTGCCTTCTGTTTTTAGCGGATTGCCTTCTCTTGTAATTTTTCCTTTGCTAAGGTAATCACCGGGAACAAGTTGAACAGAGCCAGGCATGGCAACCGTTGCCGGCTTTTCCCACCAAACCCAGGCGGGCCAGTTTTCCAGCGTTACATCGGCAAACAAACCTTTTATCTTATACCCGGCTTTGGAAAAGGAATATAAAATTTCGGGGTTTGCGTGATGGATTCCAAACCTTGGATTGAATTCCCCGATGAGGCTGTCGCGATTCAATTTATACTTAACCGCCACCTTGGAATTGAGTCCGGTTCCATCAATCACAAAACCGGGGAAAGGCCGCGCCAAAAGGCCGTGCCAGGCAATTAAGGTATCGGCAGAACCCGCTTCACCGGCTATGTATTTTCCTACTTCATATCGCTCACGTTCCAAATTTTCTAAATACGAAAACATCCAATTCCGGCCTCCGTCGGTATCCGGTTTAAGGTAAATTACCCAAACCAGTATGGTAAATGCCGGAAAAAAATACGCCTGCCAATCTTTTGCTTTAGCGGCCAACCAAACAGAAGACAGTATGCACTGGGCCACCAGCAACAAATCGGGTAATGAATAGTACCAGAGCATGCGCTCATTGGGATTATAGAAATAGTACAAAATCATGATTCCCAAGTACATCCAACCAAAAACAAAGTACTTGCTCAGGTAGGCCAAATTGTCTTTTACTGCAAAATAGATATGAATTCCCAAAAAGGCCAGTAAAAGGAACAGCATGGGAAGTTTATAGATATCATTGCTAAAGCCTTCCAAAAAGGGAAACCAGGAATCATTTGCACCGCTATGGTAAAGCATTTTAGCCTTGGCCGATTGCGGAAATGGACTTCCAAAAAATTCGTAGGCAAACAAAACCCATACCCCAAGAGGCAATACAAAATATGCGGCCAGTTTTTTATATTCGAGTTTGATAAGCGCCATGATATTCGGAGTCTGCTTCAATTTATGAATCAGATGAATCAACATCAGCATGCCGATAACCGGAACCGCATCGAGTTTAGAGATGATAGACAAAGCCGAAAAGAGGTAAAAGCGATCTATTTTACCCGCCAGAAAATAATAAACCGAACCCAGAATTAAGGCCACATGTAGCGGCATTTCCATGCCGGTGAACAATACATCGCCAAATGTTTTGGAAAACAAGACCACTATAACTGTTGCTGCATAGCCCAAATTGGGTTTTCCGAGCAGGTTTCGGAATATGGCGGCCAAAAACCAGACTGAGGCAAATAAACCCGTCAAATTAGACAGGTGTAAGGCCCTTTCGGCGCTCATGCCGGTCAGCTTAACCAATACAGAACAGTATAAACCGTGTAAAAAGCCCGAAATCCCGAAAACAGGTCCTTCGCCGGCATTATAATGAAACCAAAATCCCTTGTTTACCTGATCAAGATACCGCATGATAAACCCGGCATCATCAAAAAACATGTGTGGCCAGATACGATACAGATAATATGTGATTAGACCGGCAAATAGTAAATCAACCACACGGGGTAATAGTTTCCGTAACATGGATGCCAACCATGCACCCAAGATTACCCAGATTCCAAACAGTAAACCCTGATTTAAATTAAACTTGGAAAAAAACGCATGGTTTTGCTCTGACAGAATGAATAAGACTGTCCACAAAAGGAAAATAAAAACGGCGGGTATATGGATATTAATTCTCTTCAAAATCAAAAATTAGTGACGCTAAAGTTACATAAAAAGAAAAGGCCCATACTAACATGTAGTATAGGCCCTCTCTAACCCTCTATCACCAAGTTTAAGTGATACTTCACTTATATTTTTAGTATTATGAACTATCTCTTTTCTGATGTAAAATTAGGTCAAATTTTCTAATTGGCAACTTTTTACATTAAAAAATAGACTTTTTTTAAACTTATTGTTATAACAAGTTTCCAACTTGCTGAATATCAAACAAATTAATTTAGTATATTTTAGAAGTTTTGAGTATTCTTTCTAAATCCTTCCAGAATTCAGGATATGATTTTAATACTGTTTCCGGTTCATCAATGCTTATAGAGCCAGCTTTTAACACCGCCAAAGCAAAGGTCATGGCCATTCTGTGGTCACCGAAACACCGCATAAGGGCATCCTTATTTATTGAATCACAAGGATATACTTCTAAAACGGTATCATTCTCAGCGGCAGCGGCCCGAATGCCGAGAGCCGATAAATTTTGCAAAACCGCATTTACGCGGTCTGATTCTTTGTAGCGAAGACTATTCAAACCCAACAGGCGTCCTTGTATACCCAGTAATGGCAGGGTAAGTGCAAAAACGGGCACAAGATCCGGATGGTCAGAAAAGTCGAATTCGAAAAAAGTATCCGCCGGTTCTTCCGTCCTGCGGATGTTGATTCCATCATCGGTAAAGCGGGTACTCACGCCCAGTGCTTCAAACAATGAACAAATCATTGAGTCGCCCTGAATACTTTCTTCTGAGTACCCTGTCAGTTCCAAGTTTCCTTCATCGGCCAGGGCAATAGCCGCATACCAAAACGAGGCTGAACTCCAATCGGGCTCAACCCAAAATTCATCGGGCAAAATGGGCGTGCCCACATGAATGACAAGGCGGTTTTTGCCGTCCTCGTCGAACTCCTGGGCAAAATGGATATAAAACTCCGAAAGCAATGCCAATGTCATATCCAAATACGAAGCAGAACTTACCGGCGCTTCGAACTCCATCACCAAATCAGATTTCCCATAAGGGGCAATCATGGCCAATGCCGAAATAAATTGACTGCTGATATCATGCGGTAAATGAATCGTTCCCCCACTCAGTTTTGCGCCGGTAATCCGTACGGGTAAAAATCCCTCCTTTTCAAGGTATTTAATTTCTGCTCCCAACTGCACTAAGGCGTCAAATAAAGGTTTCATGGGACGCTGTTTCATTCGCTCAGAGCCTGTTAATACGCGCTCCTGCCCTATTCGGGTTGCCAAAAATGCAGCCGAAAAACGGGCAGCCGTGCCGGCATCACCCACGTTCCATTCTTCTGGATTCTCTTTTAGTAATTTGGCGAGTACAATAGTATCGGTAGATTGGGACACGTTATAGATTGGCATGGTCACGCCGGCCAATGCCCGCATAATCAATACCCGGTTGCTTATACTCTTAGATCCGCCGGGATTTACCACACCGGTAACGACTGATTTTTCAATACTGATATTCAACATCTCAAACGTATTCTTTTTGTTTTTGGATCATAAAACGTAGCGCACCCGCAAGTTGTATTTCATCTGTATATATACTCCAAACACCTTTCCCCGTGGCCTTTAGCAGACTAATCCCAATGGCCTGGGCCAAGTTCTTTTTATCGTGTTTAATGCATTGAATGATGCCCGGAATCATTTCTTCGGAAACCCGCACATTTTTGGCCAATTCCAACAAAACAGGATAAATCTGTTCCGCTTCGGCGTTTACAAATCCTTCTTCGCAGACCGATATATACAGCTCGGCCAACATCCCGGCAGCCACCGCTTCGCCATGCAAAACTGCCAGGCCGGGCTGTGTTGATAAGTAGCTTTCAATTCCGTGTCCGACAGTATGTCCAAAATTGAGCAATTTCCGTTCGCCTTTTTCTGTTGGATCCCTTTCAACAATAGCCGATTTGATGGCAATGGAATCACGGATTAAACCCGTGGGGGGAATTTGGGAATTTTCTATAAACGGTATTACGGATTCATAATGTGTTGAACTGGCAATCAGGCCGTGTTTAATCATTTCGGCCAGTCCTGATTTACGTTCGGGAAGGGGCAATGTTTCCAGAAAAGCGGGTTCTATGCAAACCGCGGCGGGCATACAAAAGGTTCCCACCGGATTTTTAATTCCTCCGGCATTGATAGCCGTTTTCCCACCCACCGAGGCATCCACCATGGCTAATAAGGTGGTGGGCACTTGAATAAAATCTATCCCACGCATGTAGGTTGAGGCAGCAAATCCGGCCACATCGCAAAGTGCACCGCCACCGATGTTTACCAACAACGATGAGCGGTCGGCATGGTTTTCAATTAAAAACGCCCAAATTCGTTCAAGACCTTCGGTATTTTTTTGCGATTCACCTCCGGGCATTACCAAACGGGGCGAAGATTCAGCGTAAGCACCCAGATAGCCATTCAAAAAAGAACCTGAAACCGCTTCATCCACCGTAAAAAAAACGCTTGTGTATACTTTACCTGCCGCTTTAAGATGCTCAATAGCAGGCGCTAAAGAACCCAGTTCAATGTAAACGGGGTGTATGCTTGAAATTCTTGAATTCACAGGATGAAAATAATTCAAATTATGTAAACCCATAATATTATTTACGGGTTACTATTCCGGTACAGAATAAAGCACTTACTTTTGACCCGTAAATGGCAGAAATATCATTTCAAAACACAGAAACCGCTTTCCGTCACAAAACTGTGCGGGAGCTTCGCCGGGCCAGGCAGCTTTTCTCATTAATATCCAATCCGGGTTTAGTTGCATTCGGCAATGCCCTTACCGGTTTTGCACTTTCTATCGGTATGCCCATCAAAGGCATCATCAAGGCCACCTTATTTAAGCAATTTGTAGGCGGAGAAAATATTCAGGAATGCGATCGTACCATCCAGTCTTTGAACAGCTCCGGAATCGGTACCATTCTGGATTACTCGGTTGAAGGTAAAACCACGGAAGAAGGATTTGAGGCAGGTACGGAAGAGATTATCAAGACCATTGAAAAGGCAAAAGGCAATCCGGCCATTCCGTTTTCTGTATTTAAAGTTTCGGGGCTCGGCTCCCTATCCCTGCTTGAGGCCGTTAGTTCCGGAAAGCCGCTTTCAGAAGAAAACAGGCAAGCTTTTGAACTGCTTAAAAGCCGGGTTGAACGCATTTGTGAATCAGCTTATAAAAGCGATGTACCTGTATTTATAGATGCCGAGGAAAGCTGGATACAGCAAGCCATTGATGATTTATGTGAGCAGATGATGAAAAAATACAATGGCCAAAAAGCCATCGTATTTAACACCGTTCAGATGTACCGTCACGACCGGCTTGGCTATCTCAAACGATTACATCAAAAATCGATAGTAGAATCTTTTTACCTGGGCCTGAAAATCGTTCGCGGAGCTTACATGGAAAAAGAAAGGGCCCGCGCCATCGAGCTCAACTATCCCGATCCCATACAGCCCGACAAAGCGAGTTCAGACCACGACTACAACGAAGCACTGCGGTATTGTATTGCCCATATTGACCGAATTTCAATCTGTGCCGGATCACACAATGAAGACAGTTGTATGCTTTTGGTTCAGGAAATGAAAAAGGCCGGATTGGATAACCGGGATAACCGGATTTGGTTTGCCCAACTCCTTGGCATGAGCGACCATATCAGTTATAATTTATCTGCCGCCGGCTATAATGTGGCAAAATATGTGCCTTACGGGCCGGTAAAAGAACTGCTTCCGTATCTGAGCCGCAGAGCCCAAGAAAACACTTCCGTTAAAGGTCAAACCGGCCGCGAATTGGCCTTAATCACGCAGGAACTGCAACGCAGGAAACAAACTGCTGTTTAATACAGGTTTATCCCCTTCGTTTTTAACATTGTGCTGTTTCTAAATTCAGGCCGGTGCATCCATTCTGTATGTATTTACGTTATACTTTGGTATCTTGAATACAGTACACGCATGAAAAAATGGACATTCAGCATCGCTTTGGCGGGTATCATGGCAACGGCGGCTCAGGCACAAACCCAACTCAGTGCCGATGATTACATTGCAAAGTTTAAGGATGCAGCCATTTCAAACATGGTTCAGCACAAAGTTCCGGCCAGCATCACACTGGCACAGGGTTTATTTGAATCGGGCTTCGGAAACAGTCCGCTGGCCACCAATGCCAACAACCATTTTGGAATTAAATGCCACGACTGGCAGGGCGAAAAATATTATCACGACGACGATGCACCGCAGGAATGTTTCAGAAAATACGCCAAAGTAGAAGATTCATACGCCGACCATGCCCTTTTCCTGAAAGGCAGAAAGCGCTATGCCAAATGTTTTGAATTGGAAATAACTGACTACAAAGGCTGGGCCGTGGAACTGAAAGCTGCGGGTTATGCCACACTTCCCACCTACGCCGAAAAAATTATTTCCATCATTGAGCGTTTCAAACTGCATGAACATGACCAAACAGGCTTAGCGCTTATTAAAGGTGATAAACCACCCGTAAATATGGCAGAGTCGGGCCAAACCCCTGAACCCGAAAAACCAATTAAATTAACCGAAGAAAGGAAGCCGGGAGAAGCCGTTACCGTGATTAAAACTCCTGAAATAGCAATAGAAAAAAAGCCCGGCGTTTCAAGATCCATGGGTGAAAACAACGGCATTCCGTTCATCATAACCCGCAAAGGCGATACGCAGGCTTCGCTGGCCTTGGAGTTTGACTTGGCCGAATGGCAAATCAGGCGGTACAATGATCTGGGAGTAAACCAGGAACTGATTGCCGGCATGCGGATTTACCTGAATCCTAAAAAAGATAACAATACAGAAATTGACAGCCATGTAGTTTCAGAAGGAGAAAATCTCTATCAGATTGCCCAATTGCATGGAATTAAAATCGAATCTCTTATGGAAATGAACCAACTCTCGGGTCAGAGTCTTTCTGTAGGCCAGACTTTAAAGTTGAATTAAAGCAATAATCAACCACCGGCTTCGTTTTTAGGTTACTTAAATACAAACAATTATGAAGCGGATATACTTTTTATTTTTTAGCCTTGCAGCCATCACGTTAAGTTCAGGTACACTAAATGCCCAGAATGAAGTACGAGGCAGTAAATTCGACACCACACTTTCAAAAAAGCATGAACTGTCGGTAGTATTTGGCATGAGCGCCGGAAGGGGAATGTTAAACAATTTCAGTTTCGGAACGGGCAGAATGGGCGGATTCTTCGGACTTGAATATGCCCGTGTATACAAACGCAAGCATTTTTTACGCACAGGGATACGCGCAGCCGTGGGAAACCGTGGTTCGTGGAGATCTAACAATAGCGTTGATTTACCACCAAGCAGTGGATATAATTTTAATAGTCTGCCCGATAATTATACCATGCTTAAAACAAACGGAACCCAAGATTTACAACAAAATTTTGTGGGTGCATTTGTAGGGTACGAATATGCCATAGGCCGAAAAAAATTAAGATTCACGTTTGGGGCTGATTTGCATATTGGCTATAACCGTAATGAAATAAGTGCTTTTGAATCGCAATATCAAGAGACCCGAACATTGGATACCTTAAGCGGCATGTACTCTTATGCTATACAATTTCAAAAAGCGGGAGAAAGAAACGGAATCAGTAATAATATTTTTCTGGCCCTGTCTCCGCGATTCGGTTTACGCAGAGATTTCAATAAACGGATTGCCCTGGCAGCTGCACTCACTCCCCAAATAGGTTATTCACAGCGTTTGGGATACAGCGAAACCATATCGGGCGACGGGGCATCTAATTATTTCAGTCCCAAAGGCAACTGGTTCTTTTTTGCCAATGCCGACCTGCGCCTGATTATCAAACTCGGAAAACAATAGGCTCGCGCTATTGCTCCAAAGGCAGACAGATTTTTAGACCCATTCTAACCGAAAAGCTTGTTACCTTAGCTGCGCAAAACAGTTTTGATTATGCAGCATATTGTAGTAGCCGGAGCAGGCTTAGTGGGTTCGTTATGGGCCACACTTTTGGGTCAGAAAGGATATAAAGTTACCGTTCTTGAGCGTAGGCCCGACATGCGCAAAGCGAACATTTCGGCGGGACGCAGTATTAATTTAGCCATGTCAGACCGGGGATGGAAAGCGTTACAACTTTGCCGGGCAGATGAAGAAGTTCGCCAATTTGCCATACCCATGTATGAGCGCACCATGCATGATACGGCTTCAAACCTCACCAAACAACCTTACGGAAAAGACAATGAAGCGATATACTCTGTTTCTCGCGGCGCCTTGAATAAACTTTTGCTTAGCAAGGCGGAACAGGATGAGGACATTCGTTTTCGGTTCTCGGAACGGATTACGCACCTGGACTACGAAAATAAACGTGTACATCTCAAAAATGAAGACACCGGCGAAGAATCTGAATTGTATTTTGATTTGCTTTTCGGCTGTGACGGTGCCTATTCTGCGGTGAGGCAAAAATTACAAACCACAGACCGGTTTACTTACTCTCAAACCTACATCGATCACGGATATAAAGAATTGAACATGCTTCCGGATGAAAACGGAAAGCATAAAATGGATGTAAACACCCTGCACATTTGGCCCAGGGGCGAGTTCATGATGATTGCCTTGCCAAACCCCGATGGAACCTTTACATGCACTTTGTTCCTTGGTTGGGAAGGAGAATATTCGTTCAGTAACCTGAAATCAAATGCTGATGTGGAGCGGTTTTTCAAAACACATTTTCCGGATTTGATTCCATTAATTCCCGATTACCTGGAGCAGTTTGCCCAGAATCCGTCCTCCTCGCTGATGATGGTAAAATGCAAACCCTGGAACCATGGTAATAACATTCTACTTTTGGGAGATGCTGCCCATGCCATCGTTCCCTTTTACGGACAAGGAATGAATGCCGGTTTTGAGGATTGTTATTTGTTATACAAAATGCTTGAAAACAATGGCTGGAACTTTACGGAAGCCATTCCTGCATTTGCAAAAAAGAGGCAGCCCGACGGCGAAGCCATTGCCGATTTAGCTATGCGAAATTTTGTGGAAATGCGTGACCTTACGGCCGATCCGGAATTTCTATACCGAAAAAAAGTGGAGCGTCTGGCACACGAAACCTTCCCCCAAAAATGGGTACCGCTCTACAGTATGGTTACATTCAGTGATATTTCATACCATAACGCAAAAATAGAAGGAGAAAAACAGGATATCATCATGCATGAAGTTCTTGAACAAACATTCAGAAAAGGAAATACAGATCCAAATTTAGGACTTGAGGTTTTAAAACAGATACTCAAATAAAGATATCATTTCAATTTGCCATAAATGAAAAAAAGCTCCGCAAAACGGAGCTTTTTTCTTTATAAAACTTAATTACAAAGCTTTGTACGCCGCCTGAATTTTTTCAGCCATAGCAATTAACTCTACCTTTTCGGGGTTCAATTTTGGTTTAGCAAAATTAATATCCTGAACCGATTGCAAGGGAACAAGATGAATATGGGCATGCGGCACTTCCAGTCCGATAACGGCTGTTCCGATGCGCTTGCATTCTACCACCTTGGCAATAGCCTTTGCCACTTTTTTAGAGAAGATATGAAGGGCTGACAAAGATTCATCAGGCAAATCAAAAATATAGTCTACTTCTTGTTTAGGAACACATAAAACGTGTCCCATAACCAATGGGTAAACATCCAAAAAAGCAATGTGATGTTCGTCTTCGGCGATGATATAAGCCGGAATTTCGCGATTGATGATTTTTGAGAAGAGGGTGCTCATAAATGCTTAACGTCCGATTTCTAATATTTCAAATTTCATGGTTCCCGAAGGTACTTTTACCTCGGCAATATCTCCTAATACTTTTCCCAAAAGACCTTTGGCGATAGGTGATTCTACCGACATTTTGCCTTCTTTCAGATTGGCTTCATTCTCAGAAACCAGGGTATATTCCATAATCGTGTTATTGTTCAGGTTTTTAATTTTCACCTTTGAAAGCAGATAAACCTTATCGGTTTCAATCTGCCCGGCATCAATAACCCTTGCATTGCGGACAGCTTCCTGCAATTTTGAAATACGCAACTCAAGCAAACCCTGAGCCTCTTTGGCAGCATCATATTCGGCGTTTTCAGACAAATCGCCTTTATCTCTTGCCTCGGCTATTTGTTGAGAAATTTTGGGACGTTCGATCGAAATGAGATGCTCCATCTCCTTAACCATCTTATCAAACCCTTCTTGGGTCATAAACGTTGTTTTCGACATACCTAATACTATTTATGGTTATCCTTAAAAACGAACAAAAGGCCTTTTACGGGCCTTTTGTTCAATAATTGAGTACAAAGATACTAACTTTTTACCTAATCCTAAAATTAGAGGGTAATGCGTGCACCTATGGTATGCACTCCCTGAAAGTTGTATGTTGCACGGAATGAATAATCTATACCAAATCTTGGTTGAGTCTTTTTCTCATCATCCACTTTGGCATTTTTGCTGAGCGGAATATCAACGGTTGCACCGCATGAAGGACCCGTAAATGCATTTAACAGGTTCGTGTTCAGTGCATCGCGGTCTTTAGAGAATACGCCGCGCTCAAAGGTATACCCACCACGCAACATGATAATCTCTTTCCAGGCATACTCAAGACCCAAGATGTATTGGTCGCGGGTAAAGGAATTGATAGACACGTTGAAAGCCGGTGTAATCTGATTTCCTTTTCCAAAACGGGCTTTGTACAACACTCCGATATTTAATAATGCCGGCATTTCATAATCAGCAGCACGCTGCGATTGTGTTAATGAGGCACCATTCGGTAAAACTACTTTAGAGTTCAAACCATCACCGTTGTATTTCATACGTGGACCAACATTTTTCAAGGAGATACCAAAAATGAAGTTATTCTTTTTGTTCTCGCCTTTACCCAAGGTAGTTTGGTATTGAACACCGGCATCGATACAGAACCCGGTAGCACTGACATTGTCAATTGATTCATTGATGATGCGAATATTAATACCTCCGTGGATTTTATCCGAGAAGGAACGGGCATAAGATAAACCGATATTGAGGTAACGTGGAGAATAGGTTGCACCGGTTCCTTCAGGCTTATCAACCGTTGTAATTGGAATGTTACCGAAGCTCATGGCTGTAACGGATAAACCAAGTACATCATTTTTGGAGATGCGCTGAGCTAAACCAGCCGTATTGATGGATATATCAGAACCTTCTAACCAACGGGTATGGGCAAAAACAATTTCCGTTTTACGTGAAAATGCCAAGCCGGCCGGGTTCATAAACTGACCCTCGATACCTCTTTCATTGGCCGATCCGGCGCCACCCCATCCTGAACTTCTTGCCCAAGGATTAATCAACAGGTGAGTTGCACCTGCCTGTCCGGCGCGATCTTCATTACCGGCAAACAAAGTTCCGGTAACCAGTAAGGCACCCAGTACGTATGATATTTTTAAAAATCTTTTCATAACTCAATCTTTGTATTCCTTGTGTTTGTTTAGAAGTCAGAAACGTCAGTTGGTCTAAGCACTCCAAACCATTTAATAACCCGCTCGCCCAATCCAGGAGCTTTCACGTGGATAATATAAATACCACTTGATACTGGAATATTGGCAAAGTTTTTTAAATCCCAATCCACCGAAGTAATGCGATTATCAGCCTTTGTAAAACGACGTATCAAAGCACCCGCCGTATTATAAATCGTGATGGTACACTCCGGCGGTAAGTTGGTAATTTTGATACGGTTATCTAACTGATTCGTTTCGTATGCAGAATAAGCATAATATGGATTCGGCACAACGTTAATCAAATCCATAGCAGATTGTGCTGTGGCCAAATCACCGGTTGTAGGTGCCAATCCATCTAACGAGAAACGATATAATGGTCTGTTGTCGTTTGAAGGAGCAGTGGCCTGATCTAAAGCATAGGTATTAAACTGCATGTACGGTTTAGTTACACGCATACGTACTTTTAATTCTTCACCCAACCAAGGGCGGCCTTCCAGTGAAATTGGAATACCAGTCCACATTGCTGAGCGGAAGAGTTGACGTTTATCATTATCAGCAGGGCGACCATTGTTCAGTTTCAAAATATTCATAGCCCAAACACCGGCATCATACCGCGGTGTGGCAGGGAATGAAGTACCAAAATTGATATTGCTGCCGAACACATAGATGAAATGCTTACCACCTAAAATGGCATCTCCGAATGGTGAAATCACATTAGAGAAATCCAGTGTGTTCGGATCTATACCGGTTGGATTGAACAACATGTCGCGTCCGTTTGAGAGTGCCAGATAGGAATCCTCACCGAAAGCCATGTTCAAACGCTCTCCTGTTTCAACAGAGATGGCATAACCCGGGAACCAACCCATACCCCATTCGCTGATGTAGTTTGCATCTTCGGGGTTTGTACTTGTTCCGCTAACGAGAGCACCGGTGGCGGTACCATCAACTGTTGCATAACGGCCTTCTTTATCTACGGATGGGCTACGGCGTAAATCCAATTTACGTGGTTTTGCACTCGTTAAACTTGGATGCACGTAAGCAAAGTTTTCAAATGAATCCGTTTCTAAAACCGGTACACGTGTCCATTTGCTCTTATCTGGAGTTAACACCAAATCAATACCCTGAATGTAATCCACGCGGGTTACCGAAGGAGGTATGTTTCCTGCCCATGCCGGACCATCTTTAGCAAAAGAGGTCATCCGGTAAGGAGCCAAAGCCCCACCATTTCCGATAGTAATACGCTCAAATATTTGGTCATTGTCCAAGTTATTGTCTGGAGGAGTTGATGCGGTTTGATTACCCGACAAAATCCAGTTCAACGCTACCTGAACATCATCATCAGGAAGGAAACCCAAATATACATTGCTCTCGTTGGCAATCTCAAGGGTAGCCTCTAAGAAACCATTGTTGAACTCCCTATTTTCACCGGGTTGTGAAACTTGTCTGATAGTAACTGAAAGTCCGGTGAATTTGCCCGTTTCGCGGTCAAACAAAATCTGCTCTGAACCAATTTGTAAATCGGCATCCGATACAGCTATGGTATCCATATCTTCATTGAGAACGGCCCAAGTGCTGCTTACATTCATGATGTTAAATGAACCAGAAACGGTTACCGGACCATTAATAGCCAAGTAATACGTGCCTTTTTCAAGAGCAAGTGGATCGATCACCTTGATGGTAACCGGACCTTTACCGCGCTGATAGGTTGGATTCTCAACATAATAAGGTGGATTCAAAATGGCCTCCTCTGATTCTTTGGTCAAATCGAGGATGTTGCCACCATTTCCGTTTCCTTCCATGCGGGTAATTTCAGGACCGTCGCCATAGAATGAATTAACAACCGTACCGTTTGATTCAGAGGCCACAATGTGCGGTATTCCATTGTAAACTACAATTCCGCCTGTTGAACTTTTACGAGAGGCAATGAACGGTTTTTTCTGACCGTCTAAAGCTGATGGGTCATTTTGGTCGTATTTCTTGTAATTGTTATACCCGTAGGCAATAACAAGGAAGTAATATTTCTTGTGGTTCACCAGGCGCTTATCTGCACCGGTGGCAAAGGCATCTTCTAATACACGAAGCGATTGTGTAATTCCGTTGTTTGAACCCTGAACCATGATTTGTGGTTCGTTATATCCCAGTTCCTGATTAGGCGTGTAGTTAACCAAAGTTCCGATAGGGTTATTGGTTGCGTCAAAGTCACGTAAATCACACTGAGAAATCAAACGGGCTTTGCTCTGGTCATAACGCTCATCCACGGTAACCGTAGGACTTATCACCTGATAAACCATATACCCTTGGAACTTATACTTACGAGAATCTTCTGTTACGGCAACCGAAGTATCAATTGAGTAATCAAGCTCCTCATAACGGTTTAGGTAGTTATTGCTTAACTGATTGTTTGTCCAGTAAATGATTAACTCGCGGTCTAACTCCTGAATAAATACATCCGGAGCATCCGGTCCGTCAAGTAAGCGGAAACAGTTTTCGAAAAGCTGCTGGGCTTTGTCATCCGCTTTACGAACCAAATTAACAGACTCAAATGGATCACCCGCAAATGAACGAGCCCAAACGGCACCCGTAGTAATGTCATTCACGGCTCCGGGAAGGAGGGTGAAAGGACCGGCTGACTGAACAAAACGCTGGTCATTTGGTGAACCGGCTGGTTGGCCTGGACCCGGATTTTGCTGAGTCCATTCAAAACCTGGGTTTGAACCCTGTGTACCCCAATGCAGGGGATCGGAATCTCCTGGGAACATAAAGTCGGATTCGGTTGCAGTTGCTCCGGGTGCACCGGGGAAACCGTTTCCACCGAATACCATGCGGGAACCGTTTTTCCAGAAACCACGCAGGTAGTTGTAGTATTGAATAGCTTTACCTACTTCCGGGTCACCCGTTACACCGGCAGAGTTTGAATAATATACAAAACGACGCATACCAATACGCTCATTGTCTACGATATCATCCTTATAACCCACACCGTTGATGGCCAACCATGTACTTACATCCGACTGATCAAATACATCAGCCAAATTGTTAGGGTCAGCATACGGACCTTCGAAGAAGTCGATACCTACAGCCGGTGGATTTGCACCATACTGGTCTGGAGCAGGGTTTGTTCCTTGGGCATCATTGGCATCACCGTTGTAAACGTATCCAAATCCGCGCAGTACGTCGCAACCTACATAATCATCCTGGGCATAACCCAAGTCAGCATCGGTATTCACACCAAAGTAACAGTTAAACAAGGTAGTTGTACCACGGTTAATCAACTCGTAGTTATAGAAAGTCATGTTATTCACCTCATCGTTGGTAGCAAAAGCAAATGCCTGTGCACGAACTTCCATACCAATTGGGGTTGATTGAGTTTCGTAGTGGATGTTTCCTTTATCGTTGAAAATCCAGTAAAGCGTTACGTCACCATATAAGTAAGGTGTACGGTCTGTTTGGCAATCTACGATATTATCCAGGTCATATCCAGGGTAATCACCTGCTTCGGGGTCATAATTAAAGTCACCATCCACATCAATAAAGGGAGCATAAAAATATTGTACGGAAGGCAAACCTCCAGACAGGGACGCATCGTTATTCTTAAATGTGATGGCGGGCCAGTTTTTGATTGACTCCGGGGTTTGATAACCTTGACAGTTTACATTGGTTTGGTTACCCGCAGTGGTACAAAAACGGTGAAGAGCAGCTTCAGCCCTGGAAATTTTCCAAATTTTGTCAAAATCCTTACACGTCTGGGCGTCAATTTCTGCCGTACCTAAGGTATCCAAAGGACCGGTGTAATAATCCGGACCATTGGTACGGTATCGTTGTGCAGCCACTTTCAGCTGACCGTTGATGTCTGTACCACCAATCCAAAGGGTACCTAAATATAAGGAGTGTTTACCAGAACCTTTAGGAATTTCGTAGCGGGCGAATTGCTTCAAATCCCACCACATATCACCACCGGAATGGATGGTTGTACGAACGTTATTCAAATCCAGTACTGCCGAATTCTCGGGATTCAAACAACCCGCGGCAAGTGCTTTGTCCGAGCCTCCTCCGGATTTACCATCCGGAGTTTTGTAGGCCTTCACGAGGCTTACTTGCGCCATCATGGCTAAAGTAAGTGAAGTTATAATGATTGACCTTTTCATGCTTATTACTTTTTAAACGGTTTTTAGAAGTTTACCATTAAGCCTAAACGAATTCGTCTAGGTTGTGCGAAGTTATAGGGATTAGCTACTCTCATGGCATACATCTCACGGAACGAATTTGCGTCTGGTAAACGGTTGTCGATATAAGCCTGTGTTTGTGGATCGATCAAGAAACCGTCGTCTTCTGCATTTCCGCTGTAGCGGTATACACCAACCGTATTTTTGAAATTGAAAATATTCAATACCTGAAGATATACTTCCATGTTCATGGATTTGCGTTTGTCTTTTGACTCTTCTTTTTTACCAAAGAATACATCAAACTGCTTGTACACACGGATATCACAGTTGAATTGCCAAGGAAGGCGTGAACCGTTGATAGATCCTTCAAGTACCGGACGGCTAAAGTCTGTCTGCGCAACCTCAGATACAATGGTACTGCTTCGGCTGTAAGGGAAACCTGAACCTCCGAAGAAGGTAGCGGTAATACCGGCATTTGAGAACAGCTGTATATCTTTCTTACCATTTTTACCGCGGATAACCGGACCGTTGTAATCTTTTCCTTTACCATAACCGAAGTCAAAGTATACGTTGAACTGGTGACGCTGATCCAGATTCAAGGGAATCAACACACGGAGGTTTGGTTGACCAAAGTTAACCAAGTTGAAGGCCGAAGTATTATCAGCACCTGTTCCGTCAGCAAACTGTAAAGTATAACTGGCAGTCATACGTACGTTTTTGATCCGACGTAAATCATAGGTAAGTGTTAAACCTTTGGTTGTACCGAAGTCGATATTTCTGTATGTAAAGTATGAAGCAGGATAAGCCTCGTTCACACGAACAACCTGAATCTGGTCGCGAATCTCGCGGTAATAAGCCGTTAACTTAACCGATGAATTTTCACCGATAGCCTGCTGGAAACCTAATGAGAAGTCGGTTACCTTTTCTGGACGAAGATCCGGATTGTTGAAGATACGGGTACCGTCATTGTACGAAGAGTTATTCCAGAAATAATAATCCAACGGATTCAACATATTCAATGGACCACCATTTTGACCACCACCAAGCGGACGCTGAACGATTACATCGTAGTGGGCCGTGAAAATGGCCTGGTCTGAAATCGGGAATGAGAATGCGATACGCGGCATCACGTTAACCTGAGGTTTGTAATCGGCAAAACTTCCGTTAACATCAAAGTTTCCACTGCTCACGCTTTCATTCGGATTAACCAAGTATGGTTGAACAGAGCCGGAAGCCGTACGTAACACGGTAAGGTCATTAATTTCCTGACCGGATGCATTGTACCATACATCGCCGTTACGGTAACCCAAAATTGCCGGGCTGGCAGAGTTCAGGTCACTTACATATACAGCATAGTTATCACCAATGTTTGAAGGATGGTCTGCATTTACTTCCGCACGTGTGCGAACCGCATATAATGAATATGGATCTCTCAACACACGCTGGTTGGCATCGTAACGGTCAATACGCACACCCGCGTTAAAAATCAGGTCGCGGAAGGCAAATTTATCCATGATATAACCGGAAATATAAACCGGCTGGAAAGCACCGATGTTACGAGTAAAGTTTCCATTATCATCTTTTTGGTTAAAGAAGTCTTCTAAAGACCAGTTTCCGCGAAGTTTCTGTCCGTAAACATCATAACCGAAATAGTTTACCAGGTTATTACCGTTGTTCAGTAATTCATCGGCATTAAACATGTCGGTAGTAAAGGTTTCAGGAGCGTAAGCATCAAAATTGATGTAATCTAAACCGGTAGGATTTAAACCTAATTTCTCGCGCAGATTGTAATCAAAGTTAGCCTGACCTTCAGCAGAATATAAACGGTCATAATTGATGGTATCTTGGTAAACACCATTCTCGTCGGTTACAAAAAGTGGATTATTGAAATCGAACTCCTCAATATGGCTGTTTACCAACTGGCGACCAACCGTCCACATACCGCCTGGGGCAATGTTATAGTAGTTATCGCGGCGTTGCTCAAACTCGAAACCGATTTTGATGCTGTGTTTTTTGATATCCAAGGCACCCATACCTAAGGCACGGAACTGGTTGTTATCCGCATATCCGTATGCATTGTAATAGCCGCCGGGATTGTCCCAAATGGTATAAGCACTAAACCCATTGGTACCGCCTACGCCGTCACCATTTCTCAAAGCATTGTAATTCAATAGGTTATCAAAATTATCATAAATTCCAACCGGAGAATTAGATAGAGAGTAAACATCACTTGTGTAAGCGGTGAGTTCCGGATTCAAATCAGAAGGAGTAAACTTAACTTCTACATCCTGGAATCCGTTCAGCAACCAACCTTCGTAACCCGTTGTGGCATCGGTACCTCGGCCGTAGGTGGCGATACGCTCTGTATCAAAAGAACCCACATATCCATAATTAAATAGGTTGCCACGGTGACGTGGATCCTGACGTTTGCTGTATGCTTTTGAGTAATCAACCTGCAACATGAAATAGGCATTCTTTACGGTAGCTGCTTTGCCGTCTTTTTCTTCAGCATTGGCAAAACGTTGGATGAATTTACCGTATACGTTGAAATCATATCCAAAAGTACGACCGGCGTTTTGGTAGTTCATTGGGTGAGCGCGATAGCCTACACCGGCACCGCCACCGGTTCCGTTAAAAAAGTTACCGTTGGCACCAACCGTAAACGTGGTGTTTTTGGCCAGGGCAAAATCTAACTTAGCCACAGAACGAGCATTCCATTGTGCAGAATTTCGGCGTGCTTTCACACGTTCAAAGGCATCTTGTGTTAAGTATTCTGAATTGTAAAAAGTACCGTTTCCAACCCGACGGAGTGGATCGTCAAGAAGCTGTTGACGAACATCATCTTTCAATACCCAAAGCGGTTCACGGGATGGGCGGGGATCTTTGAAGTATTCAGCCTCTGTTGAAAATAAGAATCCAACAATGGGTTCTTTAACTGTATTAGCACCTGATTTTACCTTACGGCTGATGAGCGGACCACCAAAGGTTAACTGGAAAAGGTGGTTTCCAAAAGCATCCAGAAATTGCGATGTACGGGCCTCTGCACTTCCAAACCATTTGGCAGATACGCCACGGGTTTGTAACTGAATGATACCCCCTGTTGCATCACCGATATCGGCGGGCACACCACCCAGGATGATTTGTACCTCCTGAACGGCACCGTTTGGAAGACCGGCTCCACCACGCACTTTCACCCCGTCAACGAAGATGAGCGCTCCACCGCGTGAACCACGCAGGGAGATATCGCCATCGCGGGAGTTTACACCACCCGTAACCTGGGCAACACCAACGGCATCACGACCCGGTAAACGTTTGATATCCTCCGCGCTCCAGGTCTGACCCTGAACGGTCTGGTCAGCTGCTACTAATTTTTCCTTAAATCTATCAACAGGAACATTAATAACATCAACGTCAATTCCCTTATTAAGCCTAACATCCAACTCCTGAATTTTATTTCCCTGAATCGGTACACCGGCTGTAACGGAAGGTGGGTAACCAACTGCTGTAACTTTTACTGTGTAAGTACCCACTGTAATCGGCTTAATGTTGTAATAGCCATCCAAATCAGTGGCGCCACCCGTAATTAACTGGCCATCGCGTAAAATAGCAACAGTTGCAAATGGAATTGGCTGGCCTGCACCGTCTTTCACGGTTCCCCGAAGTTCTCCCGTGTTTCCCTGTCCGTAGGAGACACCCATCGTGAGTGTAAATCCTAACAGAACCGAAAGTAATTTTTTCATCATACACTTTGCGTTTGTTGTGAACACATTATTCTACAAGGGCGTAAAAATAGTTATTTGATGTACTTTAACAAACCCTTAAGGTTTTTTTAATCTGACTACAAATCAAATAATTACATTATTACCCTGATTGGTTTGGTTTTATGAAAGCCCAATCTGCTTTCAATTTCAAAGGTAAAGCGAAAAAAATTGTACAAACCGGACATTTTTTTTCGTTTGTCGCCCAAAAATTGGGATTCATCTTAAGGAAGATTGTATTAGTCGTAGTTAAATATTCCTTAAAATGAACGGCTTACGTCTAAAAATGAGGACGTTTCAGCTCTAATTCGATGAGAAAACCTGTCTTGTGGCCCTCTCCATTTTTTTTTCGTTGCTGTCATTATATATATGTTGTTGGGTTTCTAAAAAATGTAAATGAATGTTTACCCGGCCTAAACCGGGCTTTAAAGCCCGGAAAGCGTGTTTATGATAACCACACCGCCGGTAGCATCGCCTATATCTGCCGGTAAACCGCCCAAAATAACCTGCATGGAGCCCACAGAGCGAAGCGGAAGCTGCGGCCTTCCTAATTGTCTTACGCCATCAACGAAATACACCAAATCTCCCCGGGAGCCAATGGCCGAAGTTCCCCTATCGTTTGAAATGACACCCGGCGTTACGGAGAGCAAACTCAGAAGGGTTCCTCCCGGATTATGGGAAATGGTTTCTAAATCCCATTCCTGGCTGCGCATGGTTTGATCTATCCGTATCAGAGGTTCGGTTACCACAATGCTCATGAGTTCAATACCGGCGCCCAACTGTACATCGAGCATCTTAGTTTGGGATGCGCTGATGACCAAACCGGTAAATTCCTGAGCCGAATAACCTACGGCACTTACCTTTACCGTATAGGTTCCGGCGTTGATGGGTTTAAGGGCATAATACCCTTCAAAATCAGTGGTGGTTCCAGCCACTATTCGCTCTGAACTGAGAATGACCACATTGGCAAAAGGAACCGGATTACCGGAAGCATCTTTGACTACGCCGGTTAATTCGCCGGTATTTCCTTGTGAAAAAGCGTTCGTCTGAAAAAGACAAACAGCAAACAGAATAAAATAAATGCATCGTATCATGGGAATTTGAATTTTGATTGATTCAAATTTCCGATGAAAAAAAGGGCTTTACAATGACATTTTTATGAGTTCATAGCCTGATAATGAGCGACTTTTCGACGAATTTTACCCATAGATAACTAATTAACAGCAACTTATGAGAAACATTCAAGTTTTACCGGCGAAGTCCCTTATTGCGCTGTTTTGAAATCCGTAAGTTCTTCTTCATCCGCTTACGGGTGGCTTTGTCCTGTATAGACATGTGACGCGCTTTTCCGTATTTGATGGCTCTTTTGGCGCCTTTTGCATTCTCTTTGCGCTGGCGTTTCACCTCGCGCTGAATTTGTTTCGACTTTTGTGCCGAAGCAGTTAAACCCGCACCGCTGAACAGAAATAAACAAAGTATGAATACAATAAAGCGCATTTTTCCGTTATTTGCTATTGAATATTAACGCAAAAGAAAACGAAAATAGCATACGGGGTATTTTATGAAACGATTTTTTCCCATTCTGATTCTTTTTCTACTCTTGACCATTTCATGCGATAAAGGAGACAGTTCACCCATACCTTACGTACCCATCAACCGCACACTTACACTGGCCAATCCGCAGTATAACGCCCTTTTTGGCATTGGCGGATTTGTGCAGTTACCTGAAGAAGGCTACGGTGGCCTGATTGTGGTACGCGCAACCGGCGACCAGGTTTTTGCATTTGACCGTCAATGCACCAAAGATGTATTTGATGAAAACGCACAAACCAAACCCGACGATTCGTTTTTATTCATGCATTGCGATGTATGCGGAAGCGAATGGCAAATCCTGAACGGCCAGCTCACCAAAGGACCGGCTACTTTCCCACTGCTTCAATACCAAACCACCTTTGATGGTTATGTGGTAAAAATATTCAATTAATTATCCTTTTCCGGTTGACCCGAAACCGCCGGCGCCTCTCTCCGTATCACTTAACGATTCCGATTGTGTCCATGAAACCCGGGTGTACTCGGCAATAACCAATTGGGCAATACGTTCCCCGTTTTCAATCACAAAGGTTTCCTGTCCCAAGTTGATTAAAATAACACCAATTTCTCCACGGTAATCGGCATCAATGGTGCCGGGCGCGTTTAAAACCGTTAACCCGTGCTTGAAGGCCAAACCGCTTCTGGGCCTTACCTGGGCTTCATATCCCGAAGGAAGCTCTATAAATAACCCTGTTGGAACCAGGCAACGTTCACCCGGCTGCAAACTCAGCGCTTCGGGAATGCTGGCACGCAAATCCATACCGGCCGAAAGTTCGGTGGCGTAAAACGGAAGGGCATGCCCGGATTTATTGATGATTTTTACCTCTATATTTTTCATACTGTTTTACTACTATGGAGCTGAGCTCTTTTTCGTTATAAATAAAGAATCCGATAAAAATGAAAAGGGAAACCGTTCCCATAAGCAGTTTCACGGGCACTGCTTCGGCACCGATGAAATAATTGAGCCAGTAAATGCCTAATGCGGCCAAAATGTAAAGGGCAATTTTTAGGGGCTGATAGGGAATAAAATAATTGCGTTGTCCTACCAGATAAGAAATCAAACTCATGCTGAAATACACCAGTAAGGTTGCCCAGGCCGAACCTTCGTAGCCCAAAAACGGAATAAAAGCAATGTTCAGCACAAGGGTAAGCAAAGCACCCAGAATAGAAAACCACATTCCATACAAGGTACGGCCCGAAAGTTTATACCACATGCTTAAGTTCTGGTATATTCCGCTGAACAGGTTAGCCATGAGCAGTACCGGCACGATATACAAACCGGTCCAGTAAGCTTCATCCCGAAGGAATAATTTAAACTGATCCATAAACAGGGTTACGGTTAAAAATATGATCAGGCAAAAACCGGTAAAATAGGTGAGAATACGGGCATAAACCGTTTTGGCATCGGCATCTTTCTGCATATTGAAAAAGAAGGGTTCGGCGGCAAACCGGAAGGCCTGGATGAAAATATTCATGATGATGGCCAACTTGTACACGGCCGCATATACCCCAATCTCGGCATCGGCCTCTTGAGCCGGAAGTAAAAACTTGAGCAGGGCAATATCGGCCCGTTCATTAACAATAAAACAAACCGAAGCCACGGCCAGAGGAGTTGAATAAATCAGCATTTCGCGCAGCAGTTTGGCATCATAACCCAATCCGCCCTTGCGAATAACCGGAATCACCATCATAAACTTGAAGGCACTGGCCACGATGTTGGCAATAAATACATACCCTACCCCAATGTTATGATCATACAAGGTATTAACCAACCAGCCGGCATCCGTGCCATGGGCCATATACTGCCCACGGCAATAATAAAGAAAAAAGAAAACCAGTCCAAGGTTTACGAAAATAGAAAGCAGGTTGGTGAACGAGAAATAAAGCGGCCGGTTCATCTGCCGGAGCTTGGCCATGGGAACGGCTGCCAGCACGTCAAAACCAATGATAAGGGCTATGTAAACAATGTATTCGCCGTGTCCGGGATATTTAAGCCAAACGGCCAGGGGAGCCGCAAAAACAAAACAAAGGGCAATAAACACGGAACTCAGCAAAGCCGTAAACGAAAATGCGGTAGAAAAAACGGCTTTGTTATCGGGATACTGATTTGTAAAACGGAATACCGAGGTTTCCATGCCCCAGGTAAGTAAGGCCAGAAAAAGAGCAATGTATACAAAAAGATTACTCATGGTTCCGAAGGATTCGGTATCGAGCACGGCCGTGAGCAGCGGCGTAAGCAGAAAATTCACCACCCTGCCGATGATGGCGGGAAGACCATACACGGCGGTCTGACCCATCAATTTCTTTATTCTGCTCATGTTGCCTTTTCAGGTTTAGAACACAAAGTAACGTATTTGAAACTAAAAAATAAGATAGAGGGGCAAGGATGGTTATGAGGCAGGAGGCAATTGGCAGGAGGCAATAGTTAGTTCGCATGAGAGAAAATCTAATATTGGCTCTTTTAGACCGCTGCGCTCCAAGAATCAACCCGGCAAAATGGTGAAAAATACGGCATAATTTTGGTATGCAATACCCCTGAATAAGCCGGAAACCGGTATCTTCGGGCTTGAAAAGGAAAGAATATGAACAAGGTTTTGGGAACAATTGCCGTGGTATTTATGGCCTCAACGCTTTACGCACAAACAGTGGTTGAAGTACGCACGGTTTACGAATCGGGGAAAGTGGCCGAATGGGCCGAACCACAAGATATGAAAGATTATATATTTATGGGACAGGTTCCTGTTACCTGGGAAAACAGCTCCATTGCCAAGCCCAAAATGACCTGCGTTATGATTGGGGGAAACATTTTATACCGCAAACAGAAAGGTGGCTATGATGCCTATTCATCCTATAAAATTGATTTGGCTCTGGTACAGCGTATCCTCAGTGCCAAAAGTAAACTGAAGGTGATGGAAAAATTGAGCATCAAAAAAGGACCACAGGGTTACCTGGCAGAAAAAATGGATGCCTGGGGACAATTTGAAAATCCGAGGCAGGAAGGTGAATACGTGTTCATTGACGGAAAGATTCCGGGTGAGCCGGTAAAAACTTTTTTAATAACCCGGGCCAATGAAACCCAGTGGGTTTTAAAAACTCATGAAGAAAAAAACATCATAAATTATATAATTCAGGTAAATTAGCGCCCCGAAACAGCGGACAGAAAACGGAAACCGGGTTTCCAAACGACAGATATATGAACAATATTTTCAAATTAGTGATTGCCGGATTGATGATTGCCGGCGGGGTTGCCTTAATTGTATTCGGTTACATCGGATGGGGTATTTTTTCCATTTTCATGGCCTTCTTTCCCATCGTTTTCTTTTTCATGAACGAGTTTGTGCTGCTGGCCCTTTGGAGACTCCGCAAGCAAGATATGGCCGGGGCCACCAAATGGCTTTCTAAAATAACAAACCCCGACAAACAGATTCTAAAAAAACAGCAAGGCTATTACTATTATTTGTGCGGTATTTCAGAAGCGCAGACCAGTATCACCAAGGCCGAGCAGTTGATGAAAAAAGCCATGAGCATAGGCCTTCGTTTTGACCACGACAAAGCCATTGCCACCTTAAACATAGCCGCCGCTGCCCTTACCAAAGGCCGCAAACAGGAAGCCGAACGTTTATTGGCCGAAGCCAAAAAATACGATAAAACAGGTATGCTGGATGAACAGATCAAAATGATGAAACAGCAGATGAAAAAAGTAAATATCCCCGGCGGATATTACAATCCCAACATGCGCAGACGCTAGGAAACAGCCTTCTCTTAATTCGCTTCCAAGGAATCGGCTATACCGATATAATAACGGTAAATGGTATCATTACCTTCTATATGTGATGTGTAATTTTCTTTCCGGTAAATGGATATAGAATCCTGTCCGCAAATGGCGAATAAAGACGGTGAATAGATAAATGACTCACAAAACCAATCGGTTTTTACCATTTCGCTTGCAAAACGCATGCTGATTAGGGTAACTTCATTCCAAGGTAAATCTTGCTTATAAAAAAATGGCCTGCCAAATGGTTGACTCATTCCAGGCTTTATTTTTATGACTCTATAATCAAAATCAACACCAAAAGATATTTCTACTTCAGAATTCAAGGTATTATGCAGTTCTGTTTTAGCCAAAGGATGATCCAACTCTAGCATATTTTCATCCGAGCAGGACAAAAAGAGGAAGGGTGCCAAATAAAAGAGTAAGCGCTTTTTCATCACCCCAAAACGGAAAAACAAAGCCAATATTTTACCCTAAGGCGGCCAATTGCTCTTCCAAAGATTTGATTTTGGCTTCGGCATCCGCCATTTTCCGGCGCTCTACCTCCACCACCTCGGGTTTGGCATTTTGCACAAAACGTTCGTTGGAAAGCTTTTTAGCCACGCTCTCCATAAAGCCGCGTGTATAAACCAGTTCTTCATTTATCTTTTTCAGTTCGGCTTCTTTATCCACATGTTCCCCTGCCGGAATATAAAATTCACGGGCTTTTACGATAACCGTAAAGGCTCCTTCGGGCTTAGCCTCGGTTTGCTCTACGGCAGAAATATTGGCCAGTTTACGGGCCACTGCATTCCAGGCCGGAACTTCTTTGGTATATACGGCTAAGGCTTCGCGGAATGCAATTCCTTTTTCATTGCGGAAATTACGGATTGCCGTTACCAGTTCCAGTACCCAGTCCATCTTGTCGAGGGCAGTTTGGTCGGCCTGCGGATATACGGGCCAAGGCGCCACAATCAGGTATTCTTTTTCGGCCCTGGGCTTAATTTGATGCCAAAGTTCCTCCGATATAAAGGGAACAAACGGATGTAAAATTTTCAGCAAATCTTCAAAATACTGAATGGTGGCCGAGTACACCGAATCAGAAATTTCACCGTCTTTCGGCTTAATCAGTTCCAGGTACACCGAACAGAAATCATCCCAAAGGAGCTTGTAGGAAGCCATCAGGGCATCGCTCATCCTAAATTGGGTATAATGCTCATTAATTTCGGAAAGGGCCGCCGCTATTTTAGAACGGAACCATTCCACCGCAGCCGCCGAAGCTTCATCGGCCGGTTTGTCGCTGATTTTCCAACCGGAAATCAAACGATATGAATTCCAAATTTTGTTATTGAAATTCCTACCCTGCTCGCAAGATGACTCATCAAACAACAAATCATTTCCGGCGGGAGAGCTCAGTAGCATACCCACACGAACGCCGTCGGCCCCGTATTTGTTAATCAGGTCAATCGGATCGGGTGAATTACCCAATGATTTACTCATTTTGCGGCCCTGCTTGTCGCGTACAATTCCGGTATAATAAACATTGCGGAACGGCACTTCGCCACGATATTCTAATCCAGCCATAATCATACGGGCCACCCAGAAAAACATAATTTCGGGTGCCGTTACCAAATCATTGGTCGGATAGTAGTATTTAATTTCTTCGTTATCCGGATTTTTCAAACCATCAAACACGGCAATGGGCCATAACCAGGAGGAAGCCCAGGTGTCCAGCACGTCTTCTTCCTGACGGATATCGGCCGCACTGATTTCCGGATTGATTTTTTTCAGTTTTTCGAGGGCTTCATCTGCCGTCTTGGCCACCACAAACACATCCGGATCGGCATTCAGGTACCAGGCCGGAATGCGGTGTCCCCACCAAAGCTGACGGCTCAGGCACCAGTCGTTCACATTTTCCATCCAGTGACGGTAGGTGTTTACAAACTTGGGCGGCCAAAATTTTACTTCGCCGTTCAGCACCACATCCAAAGCCGGACGGGTAATTTCTTTCATTTTCAAAAACCACTGAAGCGATAATTTAGGCTCTACAACGGCATCGGTCCGCTCGCTGAATCCAACTTTATTTTTCAGATTTTCCTGTTTCACAAAAGCGCCGCATTCCTTGTACAGACGGATGATTTCTTTACGGGCTTCAAAACGGTCTTTGCCTTCAAACAGCAAGGACTGTGCATTCAAAGTACCGTCATCATTCATGATATCGATTACTTCAAGGCCGTGTTTTTTGCCCAGTTCATAATCGTTTACATCGTGTGCGGGTGTTACTTTTAAGCAACCCGTTCCAAAATCGGTTTCCACATACTCATCAGTAATAATGGGAATGATGCGGTTGATAAGCGGAATACGGGCAAATTTTCCGTGTAGGGCAAGGTAACGCGGATCTTTGGGGTTTACGCAGATGGCCGTATCAGCCGGAATGGTTTCGGGCCGGGTGGTGGCAATGGTTACGGTTTCGCCGCTCGGATTGCCGGATGCATCCGTTACTTCGTAATTGATGTGATATAGAGCAGAATCAACTTCCTTATAAATTACCTCTTCGTTACTGATGGTTGTTTTGGCTGCCGGATCCCAGTTAATCATCCGCAGGCCACGGTAAATATGTCCTTTGTTATATAAATCAATAAATACGTCTATAACAGCTTCATAATAATCAGGATCCATGGTAAAGGCTGTACGTTCCCAATCGCAGGATGCCCCCAATTTTTTGAGCTGTTCAAGAATAATTCCGCCGTGTTTTTCTTTCCATTCCCAGGCATGGGTCATGAATTCATCTCGACTGAGATCGGCTTTTTTAATTCCTTTGGTACGCAGTAACTGAACCACCTTTGCCTCGGTAGCAATAGAGGCATGATCGGTACCCGGCACCCAGCAGGCATTTTTGCCCAACATTCTGGCCCGGCGTATGAGTACATCCTGAATGGTGTTATTGAGCATGTGCCCCATGTGTAATACGCCCGTAACATTGGGCGGCGGAATCACAATGGTAAACGGTTCGCGCTCATCCGGAACGGAATGAAAGAAACCTTTGGCCATCCAGTCGGCATACCGTTTATCTTCTACGGAAACCGGGTCATACACTTTAATGAGCTCCTGCATACAATCTCAAATTTGAAGCCGCAAAGATAGGCATTGAAACGGTGTATGCATAGCCCTGAATACCCAAAAACGGCATCGGCCCGATTTATTCCTCCGGAAGTGAATACCATTTGTAAAACAAACGGCTGTGCACAAAAATCAGGGATATCAGCAATAAAAACAGCCCAATTCCTTCAGCCGTGGATAAGATGGCATCAAAACGACTCTGATAATCGACATCATAAGCCGATATAAAACTGGTAACCAAAAATCCGCAAATGACCGGAAACAGGTGAACGAAAAAGAAGGATAAATTGAGCGCAATTCCCTGAAAAACATTTCTTGATCTGGTAAATACCAAACTAAAAGCCATCAGACTAAAAATGAGGTAATAGATAATCATCAGCCCCAAAACACCTTCTGATTCAAAGGAGAAAATAATAGAAACAATCACCGAAAAAATAAACAGCAGAAACCCAAACAATAAAGTCCAAAGAAATGTACGCGGACTCATATACCTGAACATGATGATGAACAGAGAAATATATAAGCTGATGTACATCCACATTTTAAATAACAGAATTAAATCTCCTTTTTTCATGAGACCTGAACTGTATTTACCCATTTCATAACCAAACTCATTCAAGCGGTATTTGGTACAAACCTTTGATTCTTCCTCATAGCCATAATCGGATGAAAAACTGCTTTCTGAGGCCAGAACCGAACCGTTATAATTAGGAATATACTTCGCAAAAAGTTGATTCAGACGGCTCAATTTTGCCTCCTTATCCACTAATTTATTTTCGAGCGATTTGTATATTTTATCACTCAAATCGTAGGGCAGAGTGATGTTATAATCAAATTCGGCGCAAACCAGGTTTAAGCGTTCATATCCTAAATAGAAATTGTCCGATTTCTGCTCCAGCTTTTCAAAACGGCCGCGGTCAATAAATTCAAAAGAACGTAAACGGATGGAATTGTTGGAATAATCTTCTTCCGATTCCTGCTCCAAATCGGCATCTATAACAATTTCAGAAATACGATACGGTGCCGTTCCTTTGGTATATTCAAGCTGATAAGCCAATACATAAGCTTCATCGAAATCAGTGCTCAATTCCTCTAATGAGTACTTTCCGTAAACTGATGCAAAACCAGCCAAACGCGGAATAAAAGGCCAGGAAACAAAAATAGAAATGGAAAGAAAAATCAGAATAAACTGAAAAAAGAACTGTAATCCGTTTAATTTTCCGAAGAATTTAAAGGCATTAAACCGGAAGAGAAATACCAGATATACAATTATACTGATGATGCTGCAAAGCGAAAGAAAAAATATCCAGGAAATAAAAACCGGACTGTTTAAATCGCGAACCGGACTTATGTAAAACAAAAAAAACAGAATGAGCGCAATACTTAAACCAAACAAGGTAGCAGGAATGACCCTACTGCTCCAAACCAAGGGATAATTCAGCAATAAATGCTGTTGAATTTTATTGATGAGTTTCATTAGAAAAAGCGTTTAGTGGATTGTGATATATCACGGAAATAACTGACAGTTAAACCGGATTGAACTAAAATCCGGATAAGTTCAGCCGATTTAATTTCGGGAGTTGAAATCATATAATAGCCGCCGTTATATTTTATCTCGCAAGCATAGGCTGATAGTGCCGCTTCCAATTCGGCTCTTTCGTTTTTGATTTCAATCTCAATCACATTGGCCGATTCGGAACCGGCGGTTTGGGTGTGCAGCAGCAGTCCGTTTTTGAGAAAAAGTACCTTATCGGCAATCTTTTCCACTTCGTGCAACTGCTGTGAACTCAGCACCACACCCAAGGGTTTACGGTACGATTTGGACAACACCTTTAAATCGTTGAGCAGCGTTTGCTGGGCATTGATATCCAAATTGGCCAGGGGTTCATCCAAAATAAGCAGGCGGGGCCTTTTTAATAATATTTTGGCAATCTCAAAGCGGGTGCGGTATCCGCTGCTGAGCTGGTTCCAGGTCAGGCCCGAAAATTTGGTCAGTCCGAAGCGGGCCAGCATAAAATCCGTCATGAGCTCATTTTCTTCTCCGTGAAAACCGTTGGCCGAAGCATAAAAATGTAAATTATCTTTTAAGGTTCCGTACCAGCGCGGGATGCGTTGCGGAATAAACGCCACTTCCTGCTTTACCTGATAACTCTGCAAAAACAGGGCTTCGTTGAAATAATAATTCAAATGCCCCGCATTCGGATTCAGGTATCCGGATAAAATGCGGAGAAGCGTGGTTTTGCCATTCCCGTTCTCGCCCACAACGCCCACCACTTCGCCGGCATGAATGGTTAAATCGAGCGGTTTGAGCGAAAAATGACCCGAAGCGTATTTTTTCTGTATACCTTTTGCCGTGAGAAAAACCTTTCCCGAATCGGGTGTATGGCTCATACTCATGGTTTCCAGCTTGGTCAATAAGGTATCGCCCTGCGCTATGAAGGCTTCGTCGGGTACTTTGCCGGAATCGAGAAACAAATTACCGGTATTGCCCCATTCAATCGCTTCGCGAATGATTGTTTTGTCATCTGTATCGTAGGCAGCATCAAGCGTGCGGCGTATGGCTAACGCAAAATCGCTATGCCTGAAATACGACCGGATTTCAGTTAAGGTTGTGGTCCACATCATACTTAATAGATTAAGCTAAATACGAAGAACCTCATAATATATTGCATACGGAATAAGCCGGATGCAGTATCTTCCCAATCAAAAACATAAGTAATTGATTATGATATAAATAAACAACGTTAAAGTTTAACTAATTTGCCTTTGACGAATCCGGACCTGAAAATTCCAACACACATTCCAGCGGATAATGGTCGGAATATTTTTTGCCTTTTAATACCCGGAATCCCGATGTTTTGATGCGTTCATCATGCAGGATATAATCAATACGTAAAAACGGAATCTTACCCGCATAGGTAAAGCCCAATCCCCTACCCGATTCCAGGTAGGCATCTTTTAAACCGGAAGCAATTTCGGAATAGGTATAGGAAACCGGCGTATCGTTAAAATCGCCACAAACCACCACGGGGTAAGGACTTTCCTTTATGGCTTTACTGACTAGATCTACCTGTGTGGCTCTTCGTTTGTAGCTTTTGCGTAAGGCCCGGAACATATCAGTGGCAATGATGCGGGCCGTGCTGTCGCCATCGGCCAGGCGGTCAATTTTGGCCGTTTCCAGATGATTACTTTCAAAATGCACGTTGAAAATCCGCATGGTATCACGGCCTTTTACGATATCCGAAACCAGGCAGATATTACCCCTTGAACGTTCAAACTTAATTTTACTCTTCCGCACAATCGGAAAACGGCTGAAGGTGGCCGCACCCCAGTGATGCGTTTCGTGCAGCGAAGAGGCCGACTCAAAATGCACGTAATTGGCATCCAGAATTTTCACGAGCGTATCGGTGGTTTCAAAATAATCGGTTTCCTCGTAAAAATATTCCTGAAAACAGGCAATATCCGGATCTTCCTTCCGCAGGAAACGGAACATTTCATTTCGGTGTTTGATATTATCCTTCCAGTTATATAAACCAAAAAGCTGCACGTTATAGGTCATGAGCTTGATTTGATTTTCGCTCAATTCCTGCTCCTGCGCGGGCAAAAAACGGAATGCCGAAAACCGCATGTGAATGGGAAAACCAATTATAAGCGCAATAAGGCTGATTAGGGCCAGTTTCATTTTGATGATGACCCATATTAACACGAAAAGTAAATTGCAGATCACCCAAAATGCGTAGGTAAGTCCAAAAAATGCAAAATACCAGGCATTTTCCGGACTGATATAAGCCGAGGCATAGGAGGCCAGCAAACCGGCCACAAACAGCACATTTATTGAAATCAGAAACTTACGCAAGAACTGTTTAATTATCGTTTGTAAAGATATTGTTTTTCCGGTTGTGGAAAATCCGCCAATAAATACCAACTTTACGGCGTGGCAAATTCAGTACCCGTTTATGTGCATTCCTGGAATGCGTTTATGCCCGGCGCCGACAGCGTTGGAGCGCTTTTTGACCGTATGCGGACCGGCATTTCGTCCTGCAAGGCTATTTCAGACAGCTCCGTTTACCCGGAGCCGTTTTATGCATCCGTGTTCAACGATTCATTCCAACTCATCGAGGGATTCAGCAAACTGGAATCTATCCTGGTTTATTGCCTGAATGGCATACTCGGCCCGTCCATTGCACAATCGGAGAATACGGTTTTTATTTTTTCCTCCACCAAGGGAAATATTGACCTGCTCGTTCCGGGCCAGGCACCAGCAGCCGCAACGTATTTGTGGCATACGGCACAAAAAATAGCGTCCCATTTTGGCAATCCGAATAAAGCACTTACCGTTTCTAACGCCTGTGTTTCGGGCATTATGGCCCAAAACCTGGGACACGATTTACTCAAAAGCGGTCAATACAAACAGGCCGTGGTGTTTGGGGCTGATCTGGCCTCTGCCTTTGTGGTATCGGGGTTTGGAAGTTTCAAGGCCATGAGTGCCGAGGCATCCAAGCCCTTTGACAAAAACCGCACAGGAATTAATTTGGGCGAGGGTGCCGGAGCCTTAATCCTGAGCACCGAACCGGGTACATTTCCGGTGCGTTTAACCGGCACGGGTTCATCAAACGATGCCAACCACATTTCCGGTCCTTCCCGCACGGGCGACGGCTTATTGATTGCCATTAAACAGGCCCTGAAAGAAGCCGGCAAAACCGCTGACCAAATCGATTACCTCTCGGCACACGGAACCGCTACGCCTTATAACGATGAAATGGAATCATTGGCCTTTGCCGATGCCGGCCTGAGCCAGACCCCGTTAAACAGCATGAAAGGCTATTTTGGGCATACCCTGGGCGCCGCCGGACTCATTGAAAGCTGCGTGGTACTGGAATCCATGAAACAGGAACTCATCCTGGCCTCCAAAGGCTTTGAGGAAAACGGCGTAAGCGGTCAGGTAAACGTGCTTCGCGAAAATAAACCGCAGCGCATCCAAACGGCCCTAAAAACAGGTTCCGGTTTTGGAGGATGTAATGCGGCTTCGGTTTTTGAAGTGTAGTTGTTCGATTGTTTTGTTGTTCGATTGTTTCATTGTTTGGTTGTTTGGTTATTCCGCTGTCGCTCCATGCTCCGCTGCGCTTCGGTTCGGTTGTTATGTGTCTGTTCGCGTGATATAAAAAATAAGCCACTCGTCTAACTACTAAATTCCCAATACTAAAGAAATCACCACACCCCCTTTGCCATTTCCCCAAAAATACCTACTTTCGTTTTATAACCATACACACCATGAATAGCCTGGCCCTAATCCAACTTCATCCATTTTTAAATGGGTGTAAATGTTTACATGTGTTTAATTTTATTTACACACTTACTTTATTTTTAATTGATTGTAAAGATGAACTGCGGATTATCATATAAAATTGCTAACTTAAAAGACGACACAACAATACGTAAAAACAAAAAATATGTTTGGAATAAAACACATCAAATTTGATTCAATGACTTATGTTCTTCATTTCAAGAACGGGAGCATTCAAAGAGAAGGTCGGGGACTTTCATTTTTTTACTTTGCCCCAAACAGCTCAATTGTTGCAATCCCAATGGGAAGTAATGACTTACCTTTTATATTCAGCGAATCTACAAACGACTATCAAACAGTAAATATTCAGGGGCAAATAAGCTATAAAATTAGCAATCCTAAAACGTTAGCGGATGTTTTGGATTTTACAGTATACGATAATGGTCTTTACAAAAAAAATGACATTGAGAAACTGAATCAACGAATCATAAATGAAGCCCAAACAGCAACTTCTTCATTTATCCACGAAATAAAATTGAAAGACGCAATTCGTTCAGCAAAATCAATCGAAGAAAGAATATTAGAAGGTTTAAAATCATCTCAAGCCGTTGCAATGCTTGGAATAGATATTTTAGGAGCAAATATTTTGGGTATTCAAGCAACGCCTGAAATGTCAAGGGCATTGGAAACTGAAACAAGAGAAAAATTGCAACAAGAAGCCGACCAAGCAATTTATGAACGTAGAAATTTTGCAGTAGAACAAGAAAGAAAAATAAAAGAATCAGAGCTAAACACAGAAATTGCCGTTGAAGAAAAACAAAAGCAAATAGCTGAAAAGAAAATGGAATCCGAAGTTCAAAAATCGGACAACGACCGCAAACTGCGTGAAATGAAATTAGCAGCAGACATTGCAGTTGAGAATCAAAGAAAATTACTCATTGAACAAAAAACTGCAAACGACAAAAAAGAAGCAGAAACACAAGGCTACGTTATTGAAACAACGTTGAAACCATACAAAGACATTGATTGGAAAACCTTGACCGCCCTCAACAATAATCCAGACCCCAAATTTAATATCTCACTCGCTTTTAGAGAATTAGCTGAAAATGCAAACAAAATAGGTAATTTGAATATCAGCCCAGAGTTATTAGATTCTTTGCTTAACGAAAAGAGGGAAAATAAAAAATGAGCTTTGAATACGCCATAATTGTCAAAAATAAAACACGGCTTGAATCTTTGATTGAACGTTTCAACACAAAGGCCCAAGCTAAATTTTACATTGAAAGTCTTGGCGGAAATTTTGACGATTATGAGTCAGAACATGAAATTTTTCAAACCTCTTTAATTGCATTACAAACTCAACTTTCAGGAGTAGTTAAAAACAAAACCGTTGAAAGAATTTATCTTCCATCTTTCCTCTTTTCAGAGAAAAACTTAATTGTTGTAATCGGACAAGATGGACTTGTCGCAAACACGGCTAAATACTCAAAAGGTTGTCCGATAATCGCAGTAAACCCCGACAAAGAAAGATACGATGGGGTTTTATTACCTTTTGACACAACTGATTTTTTAATTGGTGTTGAGAATGTTTTAGGCAATAACTATAAATCAAAAACAATGAGATTTGCAGAAGCAAAACTCAATGACGGACAAAGACTATTGGCTTTTAACGATCTTTTTATTGGTGCATCGTCTCATATTTCGGCACGTTACAAAATTTCCTTCAATCAAAATATAGAAGAACATTCTTCAAGCGGCCTTATCGTATCAACGCCAGCAGGTTCGACAGGTTGGTTAAGTTCAATTTTTAATATGGCATATGGTGTGACAAGTATATTTGAAAAAAATCTAAACCCTAAAAAACCAAAATTAAAAGACAATGAATTACTTTTTGTAGTTAGAGAACCTTTCCAAAGTATCAGGACACAAACAGGAATTACAGCAGGAATAATAAAAAACCAAAATCACTTGATAATTGAATCATTAATGCCTACAAGTGGAGTAATATTTAGCGACGGCATAGAAACAGACTTTTTGAAATTTAACAGTGGTTCAATTGCAACTATTGGAATTGCTCAAGAGACAGCAAAAATAGTAACTAAATGACAAGAAAAATGAGCCATAACAACGCCAATCCAAAATTGGTGACAAGGTGGTTAAATCATCCCAATAGCTATTGGAATTGTATTCCCGTCAATATTGGTGCTTGGTTGAAAATGAAATGTCTCAAAAAACCAATCATCGGATAGCTGCAAACTGTTATGGTGTATTTTTGAAATGAAAAAAGCAATCTACATATCGACCATTGTTATTCTGTTAACTTCCTGCAAAAGTGAAACTCAGAAAAAATTGACTAATAAAAATGAAAGTTCAATACGAACTGAAGTAATTGACGTTGAAAGTGAGTTTAATCAATGGCTTATAAGTCAAGAAATAGAGAGAAAAATGATTAGCGACACAACAAGTGTGAAAACATTAGAACTTTGGGCTTACAGAAATGATTTAGAAGCGTCTGACTCTGAATACTATTGGTATCCATCAAAAGATAGTTCATATTATCTGATTACGAATTATGACCGAGCAAACAAAAAAAGTATAAGTACCAAATATTCTATGAATTTACAATTGCGATTCCTTAAAACAGAAACCAAAGAAGTATACATAGGACCATCGCTATTGGACATCCTAGAAAAGAGAAAGTTTGACTTTCATTGGTATGATTCTTCTACTTTGTTCTTTTATGAAGAAAATGAAAAAGGATTAGAAAGCTTGACAAAACTAAAAATGAGAGTTGACAGCATATGGACTTACAAAATTGAAAAATAAAAAATAACATCACAACAGCGTATTTAACTTATAGCCTAGAAAATAGTAAGTTTAACTTTTTTCTTTTAAGAAAGTCAACAGGAAAATGCTTTGAAAACTGCCACAAGACACATACGAAAACGATACGAGTATATTTGAATAATCCGCAAAAAATGAAAAATATTGAGATTATAAAAAAACTAAAAAAATCAACATTTACTAATGAGGATGGTGAAAATTATACGCTTGATTTTCAGGATGGACTGACAGATTCTGAGATTGAAAAACTAGCGCAATCATTTCCAAGTAAAATAATTGATTCTGAAATTAAAGAAATTCTAAAAGAAACCCGCGGTTGGAGTGGATATGGATTGGAGCAAGTTGATTTTTCATCAATTGGACAATTTGGTTTAAATGAAATATCACCTAATTCAATAAGTCTCGGAAACGACGGATGGGGAAACTATTGGATACTTGACATATTGAATGACGGTTCATTAGGCAATGTATTTTACGCTTGCCATGATCCTTTTGTTTTGATAAAATACTCCGATAATTTAAATGAATTTTTAAATACCTTAATTGAGTTTTATGAATCACCATCAGAAAACTATCTTAATGAAATTTATAATAATGTAGTTTTCGAAATTTGGGAAAATGATGGAAAAATAACTGAAAAAGAGGATTTCATTAGAGAGAATATTGAATATTCGGATTTTTTAAGTGAATTCAATGGTAATGATTGGGTTATAGCTGACTTAAGGTATGCTAAAAACAAGGATGGATTTGCCTGGGGTAAGTTTGGACCTAATAACTTAACCAAAAGGCATCCAAAAGAGTTGATTTGGGTGATTAAGAAAAAGAAAAAGGGATTCTGGGAACGCATCTTTAGAAATTAAAATGCTTAACAATAGCACATTGTATTTGAACTTCAAAAATATTCAACGCTTTATAACTCTTAAAATACGACATAACGAAAAGGAAAAATCGCCCATCCCAATCCCAAATAAAACCATAGCATCAACCATTTCCAATAACCTCAAAAACACATACATGATAATCGCAAGCATCCTGATTTTGATACTATTGAATCTAATTCCAAAGTGGATTCTGAAAGAAAAGTATGTTCAGTTGGAAAATAGTTTTAATTGGAAAATACCATTGATAAAACTGACCGGGCTGATTTTTTGCTTCTTCTTGTCATTTATATTGGTGTTAGGACTTACGCTTTCAACGAAAGACACATACATTGAAAACAAGAACGCAATTTACGGATTGGAATTTAACAATACGATGGAGGAATTAGGGTTTCAGGATAGCATGAAAATAACAGCCATCAACGGACAAGATATTGAACGGGTGTCTGATATTATTAGAAAAATCATTTATGAGAATGGCGAAACAGAAGTGATAGTAGATAAAAACGGAATTCAAAGCAAAATAATACTAAATGAGAATGACAAAATTTCAATATTGGTAGGTCCAAACACAAGCCCATTAGTTCCGATCATGCATGACTCAAATGGAGAAAATGAAATTTTAATAACAACAACAAATTATGGATTGAGCGAAATACTAAGCAGATTTGGCTCTATCTGCAAACTGGCACTGAGCATCATTAATCCCGATCAGGTATCAGTAAAATACATTAGCGGATTAAATCATTTATCAGAACTTAACAGCATTCGAGATTATGCAATGGTTTTCTCTTTAACCTTAGTGATTATCGGAATGTTGAATTTATTGCCCCTACCGGGATTTAGTATTGGCAATTTTATAATATCAACTATCGAAACTTATCGAAAAAAGCTATTTAACAAGAAAAAGAAACGACTCATTGGCTGGATTTCAATACTTTTAGTTATCCTATTTTTAGTATCGAACATGATTTAAATAAAGAACTACTGGCAGTATAAATTTCTGAACTGTTGATGATTTAAGTGTTTTGCCACCTAAATTTAGATATTTTGAATAGATTTCCAACGTCATCTAACACTGCGAAAAGCACCATACTAACAGTGAATATTGAAGAAAATGAAAAAAAATACAGAACATAAAGTTGAATGGGTTGGTAAGATAGAGGGAAAGGAATTCTCTAATATTCTTTTTGATGAGTTAGCGATTAGAAATGCTGATATTAGAAATGTAATGTTTAGAAAAATCCATTTTAAAAATAGCTACCTTGGATTTGATACTAATTACACTGATTGTACTTTTATTGACTGTAAATTTTACGGAAAGTACAGTTCCCTTGGGAGACCAGCAAAATTTACTGATTGTCGATTTGAAAACTGCAAATTTATTGGGATAGATTTATTTACAGGTCAACATTTTTATAATTGTGTTTTATCTGGATTAATGAAAAATCCAATACTTAGTGATAAAAATCCCAATATTGATAATAATGAAACTTATTTCAAAGATTGTGATTTGGCTAATATGCTATTTGATAATGTAAGTATATACGGAAAAAACATCTTTGATAATTGCATCCTGCCAAAATTTGGCATTAGACTTTTCGATAACACAGACGATAAATTAATTCAGCATGCCGAAGATATTTGTAGCAAAATTGACTCTGTTGATAAAATAAATTCAGTAATTTTATTTAGGAAAGACACGAAGCAAGGGCAAAATCCAATCGTTTTTGATAATTTATTTTTGGACTCATTTTTTAAAACCGAAAATTCAAAGAAAATATTTGACGAGATAATAAAAGGATATGAACTTAATAAATGACAATCAGCGAACATGTTGAAAATAACCGAGCATACATATTTATCATTTCTTTTGTTTAGCCTATGCGTAATACTCGTAAACAAAACCGGCATTGCCCAAAAAAATAATGACCTTGAAGCTTACATAAGTGAAACATACCAACTAAAATCAGAAGCAGAAAAGTTGTATAACCAAAACCCTGATTCATCCCTAATTTGTTTCAAACTGGCCAGAGGTCGTTTTCAACAACTTAATTTTGAAGAAGATGTTGCAGATTGTGAAATGAATATTGCCTTTATTTTTTATGAAAAATGGAAGAATTCAGATACCGCAATTTACTATTCTTCTCAATCAGCTATTGGGTATGAAAACCTTGGCCTAAACTTAAAACAAGCCAATGCGCTTAAATACATCGGTATGCTATACGGTCAACAGGGGAACATTATTGAAGCCAAAAAGTTGATTATGAAAGCCATTGAATTATTTGAACTGCGGAATTATACAGAAGGGACAGCAGTATGTTATTATAATTTAGCCAGCAGTTTCGAAGTTATTAAACAGGCTGATTCATGTTTATATTACATAAACAGGGCAAATCGGATATGGACAGACCATAATCAGGTAGAACGGATCATACAAAATACGATTTTCATCCTTGAGAAATTCGCATCCGACAGTTCCTTACAAACCACATTAAACAAAACCTTTTATGAATCCGAAAAACACTTGGAACAGCCTGGCATATCCATATTCACTAAACAACAGTTCTATAAAGCCGCAATCCATTATCTGAGTTCAGCTTATTGCTTGGCAGACAGAAGGAAATTGGATAAGTACATGGCTTTGATAAAAGAAAAATAAAATACTCAATTTAGGCAGTTTAAAGGAAATTTATAGCGTTTAATTGAATTTGAAAAGTTTTTTTAATTCCCCTTTCAAGTAAAAACAGCTCAAAACATCTTACCATTCACTTTGATTTCAATCACCCCCCTACTTCACCACAACCCTACCCGTGAAGGTTTGGCTTGCACCGCTCAGTTTAATCACATATATCCCTTGGGCCAGTCCTTCCAACGAAATACTGAACTGCTCGCCCGCCCCGTTTAGCGGAATTTGGCGCAGGGTTTTGCCGGTTATGTCAAGCAGCTGCACCTGGTTATATACTTCGTTTCCAATATACACATTCAGCATGCCCGAGGCCGGGTTGGGGAATATCTTTACCGAACCGGGCATCACATGATCCGCAATGGAAACATTCGATTTCGGTTTAATGCGCACACAGTAATCTTCTACCTCGCCCAAGCCGCCTTCGCCGCATTCCGCCGGCAATTGAAAGGCAGCCACGGCCACTCGCATGCGGGTAATGCCTGTATCGGCAGCGGCCGGCGGAGTTATACTACCGGTAAGAGCCGAATTGCCCGTTCCGTTATACGCCAATTCTGCGGCTTCAAATACCCCGTTCTGGTCCCAATCTACCCAAACCGACCAGTTTGCCGTAAGCGGAAACAAAGGAAATTCCGGCGTAAGCGTGATTGTGGAGTTTGAATCAATCTTCAGCCAGGCATAGTTACCGTCAATATAGGCGGCATAGCCGGCATTGTCGCCGCTGGTATTGTTAATGGCTCCAAGTTGTACCTTTTCAATATACAAAAAGTCTGAACCGCCCGAAGCCGCACAATAGCTGAGTTCTTCGCAGGCTCCGCAGCCCTTGGTTTTAAACGTAGCCGAAGCCGAATAAGCCGTAGTTCCCGAGGTGCAAACCGTAGCAATTTGGTACTCATATCGGGTACAGGTTGCCAAGCCCGCGAGTGATGTGTTTGCCGTGTTCATTCCGTTTTGTTCCGTCCAACTGCTTGCACCCTCTGCACGGTAACGGAAGTTATACGCCGTGGCTGCCGTAACCACCGGCCAGCTTACCTGGGCAGCATTCTCCGTAAGTCCCGATACCGAACTGCTCAGGGGCGGCTCACAGCATCCGTCGGTTTTAAAAACAAAGGTGTTGGTATAACCCGTTGATGAGTCCGCATTGCAGATACTGCGCACCCGGTATTGGTATTGCGTGCAGGCATCCAAACCGCCCAAAACCACCGGCGGCACCGATACCACTTGCTGGTTCCAGGTTCCGGCACCCAGTTCACGGTATTCAAAAATATACTGGGTAGCCGTCACCGAGGCGTTCCAACTTATACTGGCACCCGAAACGGTTATGGAAGAAGCATTCATCCCACCGGGCAGCGGACAAGGACCGCAATTGTTCTGCACTTCACTGAGCGCATTGAATGCGTTGAGCCGCTTGCCCGAAACCGTAATTCCGGCCAGACTCGTATTCGCATCGCCCGATTGCATGAGCCAGTCCTTTACCTGAAGCGTGGCCGCTGCCGGATCGGCCTTGGCAAACTGAATAAATTCCGGACAGGGCACCGAATACATCAGCGCCGCCGTACCCGCCACATGCGGCGTGGCCCCCGAAGTACCCCCGAAAGCCCCGTAAGCCGTTTGTGAAAGCGTCCAGGTATCTTGTCCAAAAGCGCCTATGTCAATGGTGTTGGCCCCGTAGCCGGCCTGCGTAATTTTTACGTCGTTGCGGCCCACATTGGTAACCGAAATCAGGTAATCGCTGGCACAGGCCGTGGGTAAATCGCCCACCACGTCAACGTTTGAATTGGCATTGGCCGTTGCCCCCGCGCTCAAAATACCGGCCACGCCCATACTGTCGTACATGGCGCACCAGAGCGGGTAGTTGGCCGGATTGCCGTTATCCACCCCAAAAGAGCTGTTCGTGGCCACCACAAAAGCGCCCTCGGTACCGTTTGTCTGGTTATAGAGCTTGCGCATTTTATGGGCATAGGCATAGGCAGCCACCACGGTGGCTTCATTTCCGCTGCTTCCGCGAATAATCATCAGTTTCACGTCCCAGTTTACGCCGGCCACGCCCAGGTTGTTGTTCCCCTTGGCGCCTACAATTCCGGCTACCGGGGTACCGTGGCTTCCGCCCGTAATGGTTCCGTTATTGTTGGCAGCATTCCAGCCGTCATAATCGTCAATATAGCCGTTCCCGTCATCGTCAATGCCATTTCCGGGTATTTCGGCAAAATTTTTCCATAGGTTGCCGCCAAAATCCGGATGGTTCAGGTTTACCCCGTCGTCAATAATAGCCACCACGATGGTATCCCCCTCGGCCGTAATGCCGCCCGTGCTGATGTCCCAGGCTTCCGGTGCGTCAATATCGGCATCCGCCACACCGCCGTTTGAGCCATCGTTATCGTATTGCCACTGCTGGGCATAACCCGCGTCATTGGGCTCCGTGGCACGCAGTTGCACATAATGGTTAAACTGGGCTTCACGCACGTTGCGGTTCAGTTTCACCGCCAGCAGCATTTCCTGTGCGGGTATGGCATCCGCATTAAACCGTACATGCCAGATATGCATTAAATCCGACAACTCTTGTACCGCAGTTATTTCGGTCGTTTTTCCGTTTACCGTTTTCAAATCCTGCAATACCGAAGGCATACTGCCGGGCTTGGCCAACTGCAGTAAAATTTCACCCGGAACAGTGTTCCTTTCGGCCTGTTGGCTCCAAACAAACACCGATAACAACAAAGCATAACTGATGGCAATGATTTTTTTCATACGAATGGATTGAAAAGTAAAAATAGTATAAAAAACGGAAACATAAAAACCGCCGCTCAAAAGGCATACTTAAGTGAGCCTATATCCCTAACTATAACAGATTTTCAGCAGAACCGGGGCGTGTCCCTCCGGGCCGGGCTGTCCGCTGCAATTTTTTTGGTCGTTCCTCACAAAAAAGATTTCCACTACCATCCCTCACGCGGGGTTTATCGGTTTATTTATTGTTTATCGCAAAAAACAGAACCCTGTTTAAATTTTAATCTCCTTGTTTAAGCCATCAGATGCCGCTCCGCTGGAGCTGTATTGCCATGGGACATCCAATTTCTATTAACATGCCGCACCTAACGGCGCTGGATTCGTTCCCTTTGTATGATTTAACTTAAAAAATATGGATTTATTTTCTTGCAAAATCTATTTTATTAATTAAAACCCAAAAACGGCCTCATAAAACCGGCGTTAAGAAAATGGCTGGCTTTTGGCGTTAAGAAGTCCAAGCTGTTTGAGCGTAGCGAGTTCTTGGACTTTAGCCAAAAGGCAGCCATTTTTAGCCGGTTTTATGCAGCCTTGACTTTTTTTGTTACTTTTTTGTGTCAAGACAAAAAAGTAAGACTATACCGGGGTAAAAAAACGATTTTTGAATATTACCGAAAAGAAATAAGAACAAAACCCGAATTAAATTTCAATCCACTTGCTTATGCATTTACAGGCAGCTCCGCTGGAGCTATGTTGCCACGGGACATACAATTTCTATTAACAGGCTGCACCTAAAGGCGCTGGATTCGTTCCCTTAGAAAAGTTTAATCTATAAAAATGGATTTTTATTCAGACCCTATTTTCGTGCGAAATCTATTTTATTAATTAAAGCACAAAAAACGGCCTCATGAAACCGGCGTTAAGAAAATGGCTGGCTTTTGGCGTTAAGAAGTCCAAGCTGTTTGAGCGCAGCGAGTTCTTGGACTTTAGCCAAAAGGCGGTCATTTTTAGCTGGTTTTATGCAGCCTTGACTTTTTTTGTTACTTTTTTGTGTCAAGACAAAAAAGTAAGACTATACCGGGGTAAAAAAACGATTTTTGAATATTACCGAAAAGAAATAAGAACAAAACCCGAATTAAATTTCAATCCACTTGCTTATGCATTTACAGGCAGCTCCGCTGGAGTTATGTTGCCACGGGACATACAATTTCTATTAACAGGCTGCACCTAACGGCGCTGGATTCGTTCCCTTAGAAATGATTTATTATAAAAATATGGATTTATTTTCAGGCTTTATTTTGTTGCAAAATCTATTTTATTAATTAAAACCCAAAAAACGGCCTCATGAAAAAGGGGTTTTGAAAATAATTGGATTGGGGATTTTTGTACACGGATTATTGTAGCGAAGCGGAACACGAAGTAAATACTACACTTTGTTCTGTGCGCCGCTGCACTCTGCCGTGAATTATTCTCCGCGGGATTACTATGTGCGCCGTTGCACTTTGTAAAATCCCTTGGAGCGGAAAGTTTTAAAAATGAATTTTTTAGTGATTTACTCAATGAATCATATCGCTCTTAACGGGAACTAAATCATAAAAAGCAACAAAACAGAGGAAAATAGGCCGACTCGCTATGTAAACTAACTGGGCAAAGCTGGGGCATAAAAATGGATTAAATAAAATCTTTTTGGCGTAAATCGGATATAAATTCAATAGGTAAAAAATCAATAAAAAGTAATATGAATTCTTTTTTTGTCCCAAGTCATCCATATTGGAATTTTAAAATTTTTATCACCTCCTATTGAGATGATTTTTAAATTTTTCATAGCTGCTAAATCAGCCTCCATCCCGTCAAAGTCAGAAATAGGATTTTTTGTTAAGCCTATGCTCTCTAAGTTTAATTTAGTGAGTCTTCTGTCCCATTTTTTTTATTTTATTTTTATCAAGGTATATGCTTTTTAGTTTGACCAATTGAAATAAGTCGTCGGGTAGTTCTTTGATTCCAAGTCCTCTTAAATCTAATTTCAATACCTGTGACATTTTTCCAATACCGTTTAACGATATATTTTTTCTATAAGCGCTGTGTATATTCATCTTTTTTAGATTTTGATTTTGAGCAAAACAATCAAAAAAATCAGGGCTTATATATTTCATGCCAATATAACTAACTTCAACAAGGCTGTCACATTTGCATAATGCTTCAGGAATTTTTCGCCAGGTGCCTGTAATTGTAACTTCGGTTATATAATTTGCAAAGTCAGATAGTTTATCGATTCCAAAAACATAAAAAGTATCCTTAGCTGCATAATTTAGGAAGAAATAACGCCCTAACTTAAATGTCCCAAACTCAACGGACTCGGGTATTTTTTCATTCAATTTCTCATATCCTTCAGCTGTCAGACGAATGTTAATGCCTTGTCCAATAGTGAATTTTTGAGCATGCAATGGGATTAAATTACATCCCCAGAGAAATACAATCAAAAAATAGCAAATAAAAAAACAAGCTACTTTTTGGGTATTTCTCATACATTTATTTTTTTAAAAATACAGACTAGGTTTCTAAATCTAAGTAGTACCCAAATCATCCTGAACTATCATTACAAGAATACCTTACTAAAAACCCTAATCCTCCACCGGCACGGCAACACCTTCCTCCGTATGGGATTCAATCTGCTTCGGGTTCATTTTTTCTTCGTAAAACTGACGCTCGGTCTTCTTACCTAAAACCACAAATTTTACCAGCCACATAATTAAAAAACCGGGAATAAAATCGGTAAACGGAAGCATTTCTTCCATAAACACAAACACGCCCCCAAACACGCCCAGGTAACCGCCGTATAAAATATACATGGCAAAACCGGCTATCGGCGCCCAGGCCACATCCAACGATTCGCCTATGGCCGGCATAAAATAGGTTAGCACACCAATAATATCCAGTACAATGGAAACAATCAGCATCGTGTTTTTCTTTTTTTTGAACTTTGCAATCAGTTCGGGGGTAGGAGCAAGTGTGTTCATAAAGTTTTTAAACGTTTTTGAAACAAAAGGGTTTCAAAAATTATGCCCAAACTTAACGAATATCCTTTAATGCCAAACGCTTTGTCTGCTCAATCATAGAATTAATTTTTTTGTCCGGAGCATTTCGCACCGGGCCAAAAGCAGTTACCGAAACGGGTTTTATGCCGCAGAATTCCAAGGTCATTTTCTTTAACTGGTAAATGCCCGGGGCACCGTTTATCCATCGGTAATACCAGTAAGGCTGATCCAGTGTACAAATAATCCGTGCTGTTTTTCCACTCAGCAGTTTGTCCCACCACACTGAATTTTCGCGGTATTTGAAGGCAAAACCGGGCAAAAAAAGGCGGTCAATAAAGCCTTTCATCAAAGCCGGCAAGCCGCCCCACCAAACCGGATGAATCCACACCAGGTGATCGGCCTCTTTAATTTTTTGCCAGGCTATTTCTAAATCAGGCTCCCACTCGGTGCGCTGCTTATAGCCTCCGCCCAAGTTCATGTTAAATTGCAATTGGTGCAGATGTAACAGCTCTACCCTTGCTCCGGTCTGCTTTGCTTCGCTGGCATATGCGTTAGCCATGGCATAATTCAAACTGTCAGGATTGGGATGTCCGTTAATGACTAAAATGGATTTTGTACTCATGCTTCTAGATTTGGTAAGGCACAAAATTCAGGCACAGCGGCTGCAATAAAATTGACAAATGTTACAATCGTAAATTCCCCGGCATTTATGCCGCCTTGCCTGGACGGCCTTTGGCTAGTTTACGACGAAGCCGGCTCAGTGATTCACGCTCCAGACCGATATACGAGGCAATATGATACAACGGCACCCGGCGTAATAATTCGGGCTTGTTTTTTACCAGTTCCAAATAACGCTGTTCGCCGTTCAAAAACAGAAAGGATTCGGCCCGTTTCATGGCATCCAGGTAACAGGCCTCGGCAATAATACGCCCAAAACGCTCCCAGTTGTGCGATGCTTCGTAAACCTCATTCAGCTTTTGAAATGAAAATACAATCACTTCGGTATCTTCTAAACTCTCTAAATAACAGGCTGAGGGCGTTTGCGATAAAAAACTGGAATACACCGCCGCAAATTCATTCTCGAAGAAAAAATGTACGTTTACTTCTTTCCCTTCATGCAGGTAATACATGCGGAATGCGCCACGGGTAACGAATGCCAGTTCGCGGCAAATCTGGCCCGGAACCGTCCACACCTCATTCTTTTTGAAACTACGTTCGGTAAAAGAACCTCTAAAATGCTCACAGTCTTCATCCGTAAGCGGGTACAGGGTCTGTATATTTTTTTTGAGCAAATCAAACATAGGATAAACGTACACAAAATTTTAAACCGGCGAATGGGTGCCCTTCCGCATATTGCACTTATCTTTGCCCAGTGTCAATCTGCAACGCATGAAATTTGAAGAGTACCGCATAGCGCCCGAAGTAAAGAAAAGCCTCTCTGAGATGGGGCTTAAACGGCCTACGGATATACAATTCAAATGTATGCCGGCCATTTTAAACAAAGAAGATGTGCTGGCCATTGCCCAAACCGGAACCGGAAAAACGGCCGCATTCGCCATTCCGGTAATCAGTTACCTGCACGAAAGACGTAAAATCAAAGGCACGGATTACATCCGCTGTGTGGTGATGGTTCCCACCCGCGAGCTGGCTCTGCAGATTACCGAGGTGTTTGACCAAATAGGTAAATACACGGGTGTAATTACCCTGAGTCTTTTTGGCGGGGTAGAACAGGACCAGCAAATTAACCGCTTAAATAAAGGCGTAGATGTGTTGGTTGCAACCCCGGGCCGTATGTTTGATTTGGTGAGTCAGGGGCATATTGACCTGAGCCGGGTAGAAGTGTTTGTGGTGGATGAGGCCGACCGTATGTTGGATAAACGCTTTATCGGGGATGTACGGGATTTGATTAAATTTTTACCCAAACGCCGGCAAACCCTCTTTTTCTCGGCCACCATCGATTCAAAAATTAAAAACCTGGCCTACTCGCTCGTAAACAATGAAGCCATCCGCATTCAGGTTTCTCCGAAGGATCCGGTTTCAAAAAACGTAAGCCATTTCGTAACCTTTATTGAACCCGACGACAAACGGTTTTTCCTTGAACGTTTCATCAAAGAACACGAAGCTTCAAAAATCATCGTGTTCGTGCGCACCAAAGTACGGGCCGAACGGGTGCACAAAGCCATGGAACGGGCGGGTGTTTTTACGCTTACCATTCACGGCGACAAAGAACAGAAAGAACGCATTAAAGCCTTATCCGAATTTCAGGAAGGTAAATATAACGTGCTTATAGCAACTGATATAACAGCCCGTGGAATTGACGTAAAAGGCGTAGATTATGTTATAAACTACGATTTACCCGAAGACCCAGAAAACTATGTACACCGCATAGGTCGTACCGGGCGTGGGCGTAACCGTGGAGAAGCCTATTCTTTTTGCAGCAAGGAAGAATTACCGCTCTTAAAAGAAATTGAAGCCTTTATTGAACATAAAATTGATTTGATTAAAATCAACAAAGGTTTTTACGAAGAAGTGATTGCCGAAGCCAAATCAGACAAACTGAACTTGGAAGCCCTGATGAAAGAAGGCGAAAAGCTGGAGGAGTTTATCCAAAAGAAAAAAAAGAAAAAAGGATTAAAAAAATAGCATCCCCAAAAACATTATAAACCAATAAATTTAAACGGTTTGGCATTTTCAAACTGGGCTGATGCTTCCCCGTCGAACGTTTTATTTTCAGATAAATCAAGTTTTCTGACGCCTCCTTTTTCACTAAAATCAATTTTCTTTAAATCTACCCAGAAAATATTGGGCGTTAAGGCGGTTTCAAAATAATAAACCAAATTTTTCTGGTCGGCAACGGCCCTCCAACGGGTAGTTGATAAGTTAGGATAACCTTCAATTTCAAATCCGTAAGGTACAGATACATTTCGTATAACACTAAATACGCTGTCTACCGCAATTCTCTGGTCATTTGTTTGGGGGATTGATTTTATGAAAAAGGATGCTCTTACAAAGCGGTCGGAAGCAGTAACCGAACCCGGTAAAAAAGTTTTACCGGGAATATTTTCCCAATATTTTGCAATTGCCAATTGCTGTTCATAGGGCGGATCATTCGTCATAACAACATAAGCAGGATTATGGTGTATAACAAGCTTACCTCCGATATATTCAAATATGGCATTATCTCCCGTGGCATCCGATAACGATAAATGCACGGTTGTAAACTTATCGGTTCCGGGTATAAAATCAGACACAACCGCAAAAGATTTTTTTTTTAATGTACTCACCGCTTCTTCAACACTGGCAAAGTTATCCAGCACGTACTGGGCCCATAACGAAATGGCCAGGCCTTTTGTATTTCCTTCTTTATTAAATTTAGGATACTCAGATTCAACCAACCAAAGCATATTAGCAACCAGGCCCTTTTCATTCATCCCGTCGGTGCTTGAAATATCCCAGGAACTAACGATCAAACTTCCATATTTAGATACCCATTCTACTGAGTTTTTGCCTACTTCCCCGCTCCTTTTCATTCCTCTTGGAAAAACCCACTAGTTAGCCGGAATTTCCATTGAAAAATCCATCGTTCTGCCGGTTAAAACAGTATTGTCGGGACCTTTGTATACCACTCGTGTACAGGCCTGAACACCGGCAAAAGTAACAACCATTAAAAAAATGTACCAATTAAATTTTTAATCATATTCATCATTTTAACTATTCTATTTCTTCACAATTGTATAACCATGCTTGATTCAAATCAAAGCATAAATATCCTGGGTTATTTTATTCCGGTAATCAGTTTCAGCAATTCAAATCGCAATGATACATCATATCATTTTATCTAAACTGCCTGCTTCAATGTTAAAGGTTTCTTCGTACAGCTGGCGCTCACCGGCACTTAGTTTTGCATAACCTGCAGGACTTAGGTGTTCTTTTATTTTGCCTTTGCTGAATCCGGTGTATTCCGCAACCAGTTTTAAATCCATCTGCGTTTTTTCCATGTAAAAATAGATGGGGCTGTACTCGCCGGACTGAACGGCTTTGCGGGCTTCATCGGCGTGCTCGCTGATATCGTCCCAGGCCTGCTGCAATACCGTAGTTTTGGGATCCCAGCCCTGGCTCAGGGCCTGAACGTAGTTGCCGTTCTCGTCCAACACATAATAGAGGTCGCGGGTTTTACCGTCCAACATTTTACCGTCATCCTGCGGAACCTGATCTTTACGCATACGATTTTGTTTTTCCCAAAATTATGAAATTTTGCGCAGCACACACTCAGATAGCGAAGCCGAATTTACTCCTGAAGGAAAATTTTCATCTCACACTCGGCACAAGGTTCGCCGTTTACGTGTGAAATCCCTTTTATTACCGATACATTGGCCACCTTATGCAAATGCTCGATACGAGTAATAATTTGCTGTCCGGAACTTGGTAAAAAATGAATCTGTAAATCTTTAATCTGACCGATGAAACCCACGGCCGGTTTGGTACCGTTTATATGCGCCAGATAACCTGAATGCAGTGCGCCCGTTTGGGCAATATGCTCGGTAAGGCCGGATTCGCTGAAAAAACCGTTTTCATTCAAAATACAGGCTTCACCGGGTGTAAAAGTACTTTCACAAACCGTGTCGGTGCAGCTCAGGAGGCCGTCAACCATCACGAACGGTTCACGCTGTGGAATAAATTGAATAACCGCTTCTCCGTGTATGGGTAAGGTACTCATCTAAACTACCGTAAAGTGTGCATAACCATAAGCAAATCGGGCACTTTCGGGTACCATGGCCAAAATACGCTGGCCCTTTTTCAAGTTGCCGGAATTAAAAAGTTCTTCCAGAATCAGCATAAAAGCCGCCGATCCTAAATTTCCCACTTTGGTGAGGTTGGTGAAATACCGTTCACGCGGAATTTTCAATCCTTGTTCGTTGAGTTCATTAAAGGTTTTATCCATAAAAAACATCGACGAAATATGCGGTAGAAACCAGTCGATATCTTCTCCCGTAAAGCCATGTTTATCCATCACTTCCCGGCTAAATATGCCACCGTATTTAATGATATTTTCTCCTAAAATGCGGGTATCCTGATTGATGGCAAACATAGATTGCTGCGGCCACAATGTTGGTTCAAACTGACGGTAACCGATCAAATCGCCATCGGCCGTTCGCTCCGCACCGATATACATACAGGTTTTGAGTTCGTTGGCGTAGGATTTCGATTCCAGCCAGTCAACCCGCAGGCTTAAGCGGTTCAGGTCGGGCCGGTTTTCCAATTTGGCTGCACAGGCTCCGTCGCTGAGCATCCAACGTAAAAAATCACGTTCGAATGCGATGTATGGTTTTTCTTCGAGTTCTTTAACCTTATTGTATTCTTCTTCAAAATTTTCGGCACGGAAAGCTTTGCTGAAATACTCACTGCCCGTGGCTACGGCATTCTTTTTTTGCCCGGCTTTAATATTCAGGTATGCATTTTTAAACGCCTGAAAACCGGCGAGGCAGGAGCCCGTACTTCCGGCAGTTTCTACGTTGGTTCCGCCCACAAGGCCATGCACCATGCTGGCATGCGAAGGCAAAAGCTGGTCGGCCGAGGTGGTTCCGCACGAAAGCAGCTCCATAGAATCGGCAGTGAATTCATCATCAAAAAGTTTTTCTACTGCTTTGGCGGTCATTTCGGCATTGGTGTATAAACTTTTGCCGTTTTTATCAATGGCATAGTACCTTTCGGTGATGCCATTGTTGCGCAGAATAAGAGCTTTAGAACGGGATGGAGTGCCGGCAACCATGCCCAGGTATTCCTCTATTTCATGGTTGTAAACCGGATTTCCGGGTAAAAAGCGTGCGAGGCGGGTTATGTATACTTCGTGGTTCAATTCCTTGTTTTGAATGTGCAAAAATAGTAATCCTTTCCGATATCAGGCTAAGCCCATTCCTGCCGTTTGGCAGAAAATTCGGGCTGTGCGTAAGACTAATAGCGGTTGCTAAGTAAAGGAAGAAGGCTTTATTTTGTTTAATCTTTTTGCATTTTTTCTGAAAATTCATCTACCAAAGTCTATGCTTATTTATTTTAATATGCAATAAATAAGCGCATTACATTTTTGTTTTGGGGTATTTGGGGTAGAACTCCATTTTGACTTTATTTTCGTTGCATGATACGACTGATAACATACAACGTGAACGGAATCCGTTCGGCAATCAATAAAGGATTCATTGAGTGGCTAAAGCAAACCGCTCCGGACATAGTGTGTCTGCAGGAAATCAAAGCTGAAAAAGGTCAGATTGATGAAACTCCGCTTAACGAGGCGGGTTATGAAATGTATTGGTTTTCGGCGCAGAAAAAAGGATATAGCGGAACGGCAATCTTAACAAGGTTAAAGCCGAAACATGTTGAATATGGTTGCGGCATGCCCGATTATGATTTCGAAGGCCGGGTAATCCGCGCCGATTATGAGCATTTTTCGGTCATTTCTGCCTATTTCCCTTCGGGAACCACGGGTGATGTACGCCAAACCGTAAAAATGAACTTTCTGGAAGATTTCATGCGTTATGCCAATGAACTTCGTAAAACTATTCCCAACCTGTTTATTCTGGGCGATGTGAATATCTGTCATAAACCCATTGACATCCATGATCCCGTGAGCAATAAAAAATCATCCGGATTTTTGCCTGAGGAACGGGAATGGGTAGACCGTTTTTTGGAATCGGGATTTGTAGACAGTTTCAGGGAATTCAACCAGGAACCGCACCAATACACCTGGTGGAGCATGCGGGCCGCTTCGCGTGAGCGCAACAAAGGCTGGCGTATTGATTATGCTTTTGCCACGGAATCCCTGAGAAGCAAGCTGCGGAACTGTATGATTTTACCCGAGGCCAAACATTCAGACCACTGTCCGGTTTTGCTTGAAGTTGAATTATAATGTCAGCATAGCTGAAAACTTACTAATTTTGCATCATGAATCGCAACGCAACATCCGTTTTACTGCTGGCCCTGGGGCTTATGCTCTCCTTTAGCTCTTGCCAGCCTTCCGAAGATGATTATCTGACCAAAATCAGTAAAGCCTGGCAGCTGAACAAGCATTACGTTAACAATGAAGATAAAACGGCCGAATTCAAATCCGTAAATAAAAATTTCACACTGCAATTCTATGAGGATTATACGTTTCTTCAGTCCGCCGTGGTGAATGATACATTCAGAACCAAATCGGGCTCTTGGGATTTGAATGAAGACCTTGATACCATTTTCTTTCAGACCAGCACGGATACCAATGCATATTTTATCCGATTGTTACGCCAGAAAAACTTCAATATCCGTCAAACGGTGGCTGACACCTCTTACGATTATTTCCTGACCGATTATTAAACGCCCGGATGAAAGTAATTGATAAGCTGGTTCCCGGCAAAACCCTGTTTTCGTTTGAAATTCTTCCTCCCCAAAAAGGCAGCAGCATCGATTCTATTTACGATGCCATAGACCCGCTTTTGGAATTTGACCCTTCCTACATAAACGTTACCTATCACCGTCAGGAATACATCTACAAAAAACGCGAAAAAGGCTACCTCGAAAAAGTAGCCGTACGCAAACGCCCCGGAACGGTAGGCATTTGTGCCGCCATAAAGCATAAATATAACATTGATACGGTTCCGCACCTGATTTGTGGCGGTTTTACCAAAGACGAAACCGAAAATGCCCTGATTGACCTCCAATTTTTGGGTATCGATAATGTGTTGGCGCTTCGCGGAGATCCAATTAAAACAGAACAGGTATTTAACCCGGCCGAGGGCGGAAACCAAAATGCACTTGAACTGGTTGAACAGATCATGCGCCTCAAAAACGGCCAATACCTCGATGAAGACGTAAAGAATCCGCAACCGCTGGATTTATGCGTAGGCGTGGCCGGTTATCCCGAAAAACATTTTGAGGCACCGAACATGGCCACCGATATCCACCACCTGAAAAATAAAATTGATGCCGGGGCCGATTACATCGTTACCCAGCTCTTTTTTGATAATACCAAATATTTTGAATTTGTAGATAAGTGCCGCAAAGCGGGAATTACCGTTCCCATTATTCCGGGAATTAAACCCATTTCAAGGCTTTCGCATTTGACCTTTATGCCCAAGTTTTTCCATGTGGATATTCCGGAAACGCTGAGCATAGAACTGTTGAAATGTAAAACCGATGCCGAAGCGGCCGAGGTGGGTAAAGAATGGGCCATTCAACAAGCCAGAGAACTGATCAGTTATAATGTTCCCAGTATCCATTTTTACACCATGGGAAAAAGTGTGCAAACCGCTGCCATCGCAAAAGCAGTTTATTAAATTAAGAATACCGGCAACATTTTTGTTGCGTTACATTTTGAAATAAAGGAAAAATCGTATGAGTACGGAAGAACAAAAGCAGAAAAGCGGCTCCAAGGGCGGAGTAATTGTATTGACCATTTTGTTATTGCTGTCTGTAGCGGGCAATATTTGGCAATTTTTTAATACCCAAGGCGTAAAGACCGAAGCCGCCCAAGTGGTAAAAGAAATGGACACCCTTACTGCCCGCAAAGTGGAACTGGAAACGGAAGTAAGTCAAATTACCTCCGAGTTGGAGCAGTTTAAAGGCCGCTCAGCCGAACTGGATTCACTGCTTGCCGATGCCGAACGCAAAATTGAGGATCAAAAACGCCAAATTTCGGGCCTCATCGAGCAGAAAAAAGATTACCAGATTTTACAGGCCAGGTATGCTGATCTTCAAAAACTGAAAGATGGTTACCTGCTTGAAATTGACCGCTTACTGGCCGAAAACAAAGAACTCAAATACCAAAATACCGAGTTATCGGTGAAAGTGGATAAACTCAGCGAAGAAAAGGTAGACCTTACCGAAAAAGTGAACTATGCCTCGGCGCTTAAAATTCAGAATGTACGCCTTACGCCATACAAATTGCAGGCAAAAGGAAAACAAAAAGAAGTGGAGAAAGCCAGCAAAGCCGACCGCATCAATATCAAATTTACCGTTCTGCCCAATAAACTCAGCGCCATCGGACCCAAAACGGCGTATATCCGTATCGTAAATCCGGCCGGACTTGTTATGGCCGACGTGAGCGCTGCTTCAAAGAAATTTACCACTCGCGACGGCGCCGAAATGACCTTCTCGCGTCAGGTAACCTTTGATTACGACGGAAATGTTTCTACCCGCGAAGTAAATTGGGATCAGGAAGTATTTTCTAAAGGCACCTACAAAATTGAGATTTTCATCGACGGTGATTATGCCGGTGGCGAAAGTGTTGTGTTGGAATAATAGAAAATTTAACAAAACGGAAAGGGCTGATTTATTGTAAATCAGCCCTTTTTGTTTTGTCTTGGTTCTAATGGAATTATCGTTTAACCAGTGGCAGTAAAATGTAGGATGCATGCAGGTTGTTATGTAAAATTTTCCAGTTTGCACCGTGATTGACGGCTTCAAAATGATCGCGGTCTGCACCGGAAATGGAAATGCGGATGGAATGCCCTTTTTTGAAGAGATAGGAAACCGGGTACAAATCAAAAGCCAGGTATTCGGCCTCGCCCGGTGTAAGCGGTTTTCCATCCCGGCGCAGGTAGCTGTGGTTCGGAATTTCGGGCACATCGGTATGAAAACGTTCTTCTTTGCTCAGGTTGCGTTGCAATCCACGGAGTTGGCCTTCGGTTACATAGGTGACTTTTCCGTTTTCGTCAATATCTTCTAAATACACAAAGAAAGCTCCGTCGGTTTGGTCACTGGCCACATACAGGTGAACCACGGCATGGCCGGTAAGTTCCACATCGGCCGACAGGGGTGCCATCGTAAAATGCGGAAGTACTTTGCTTCGTTCATTCCAGTCGTAATACGCGTAGGGCGTTTTTAATTGCCCAAGCAGGGAACGCCAACGGGTATACACCCCGGTACCAAAAGCCGTATCAACCACATACGGCGTAAATGCCTGTGCTTCGGTTGGTTTCACGGGCGTAAGGCTGTTTCCGGTATTGAAGAAAAAAGGTACATACCGGCTTTCTTTGGGTGGCCATACATCGCTCGATTTCCATTTCTCTTCGCCCAGCGTGTAATAATGCACACGGGGTTCATTCTGTATACCGTTATCAATGCCTTTGAGATGATAATCGAAAAACTTAAGCAGCTCCGAAGCCTTGCTGAATCCCGATGGCCCCGGATTATGCGGACTGCAATTCATCCAGCCCCCGTGTTCCCAGGGGCCCAAAATCAATTTATTGTCGGGGTTGTTGAGTGTAAGGTGACGTTTTACGGCTGCATGCTGGTAATTTCCGTCATAATATCCGCTCACGCTGTACACGGCTACCTTGTATTGATCCAGCAGTTCCGATTTGGTGTGCGGACTAAATAAATCGGGATTGGTAATTTTATCGGCCTGTGAAACATCATCGCGGTAAGTGATTGACTTCACGCCTTCGGCCACACTTAAATTGGCCTGGTGGTCTTTGATGGCTTCTTTAAGCATTTTTCGTTCCCCTTTTACGGGCTGCACGCCTGCTACGGCCATTTTGGCAATGGGATCTTTTCCGGGCAGTTTGTTGTTGTCGAGCGCATAATTTGCGGCGCCCCAGTTGGTGGTAAAGTATTGCAGTTTCACGCCTCCGGGAACAGAGATATCGTCATACACGTCGTACAGCGAAAACATGGGTGCAATGGCTTTGATGGCCGGATGCCCCGTTGTACCCAAAAACTCGGCCGTGGTGCCGCTGTAGCTGATGCCTGCCGAACCCACTTTTCCGCTGCACCAGTCTTGTTTAACTGCCCAATCAACAATTTCGTAGCCGTCTTTTACCTCATCGGCTGTCCAGGGATGTTTGCGGCTGCCCATGCTGGCCCCGGAACCGCGGGCATCCACCGCCACCAGGGCGTAGCCTTGTAAAATGACTTCCTTCATCATTTTACCGGCATTGCCCGAAAAATTACTGAGGAACCCGTTAAAGGGCCAGTTAAACTGTGCGCCTCTCCAATAGCGGGTTTGATACATAATTACGGGGATTTTCTCACCCGGTTCCAAATCGGCCGGCAGGGATACGTTTACGGCAATCTTAACGCCGTCGCGCATGGTTAGGTACATGGAGGTAGATTTCACCTTCGTATATTTCTTTTGCAGCGGATAGGCTTTGGGCGCCATTCCGGTGCCGGCCATATCAGTGGCCACATATTTTTTATTGGAGACCTTGGGCGGTTTCTGGGCAAAAGTGACCATGGAAACCTGAAGAATAAAAAGGCAGAGCAGAATGCGGTACATGAATAATCGAATTTCCCGTAAAGCTAAACAAAATCCGGTAATTTAGTATGCATGCAGTGGAACTTGGAGTTAGGAAATGAGGGGAGATTAAATTGAGCATATATTAAATGTAGGAAATTTTTAAACACTCCGCTTTTTAAAAAGGATGATTTTAAACTCAAAATAAATTATCCTCAATTAATATTTTCTTATTGATTTAATTCAATAATCCTTAAATCTAAATCTTTCCAGAATCTTTCTTGTATTTTTCTGATTTGAGAAGAATCTGTTTGTTCGATAATATCAAATAATTTTATATAAATTGAGCCGTTACTATTTTCAACTACTTTCTGTGCAAAAGCCAAGTTTCTTAATTTATCAAAGTCTACTATTGACTTTGATTCAATCCCAAAAATTAATTCAGATGCAGCAACCAATTGCAGTCCCTTAACTAAAGTTCGTCTTCCATAATTTAGTGAAGTATCAATTATTTTTCCTAAATATGGATGTTTCACAAATTTTAAATTCACCCTTGATTTTCCAATTAAATCATAATTTGACTCAAATATCTCAGATTCATTACTGGCATCAATACTATCAAAATAAGCACAGTTTATAAGTGCATCAGATTCACTATAAAATTGAAAAATCTTATCCATAAACAATTTTGCAAAAGGAATATCAGATGTAAGATTTACTGTAGCTAAATCATTTTCAACTATATAGCTTATGATAAGAGCATTATCAGCAAAATCATCAATGAGAGGTTTGTCAAAAAGTGATAAACGTTCGTCATCATGAACCATGCTCATCACTTCAGATGTATAAAAGTTCCCGTCCTTATTTGTTTTACTGCTTATTATCCAAGCAGGAGTAAAAAATAAATTATCATGTAAAAATTTAATAGTTTCTTTCTTACGAAACTTTGATAAAGTAAATGTTGCAAATAAAGAGTATATCATAATTAGTGAAATGTAAATTTGAATGTAATACCATATTGTCTTGCGGCGGTCATCGCTTTTTCTAATTTGGCTATAGTATATGTTGTTCGAATTAAACCGTATGCAATATTTCGTAAAAAAATGCTTTCAATAGGCTGAGTGCATTAGGTTAACGTAAGATGCATATTTCAAATGTAGGGATTTTTTTACTGCACCTTAGAATTGAACCCTAACTTCGATGAATCAAAATGCTTTTTATGACAACCGCATAGATCACAGCGCAATGCATTACTGAAAGGAATAAATAATCATCTTGGAGGTAGCGGCGTAATCAATTAATACTCGGAGGTGGCATTTTAAATATGAATGAATTAAAGATTTCATCTAATTGATGATTAAAATATTGAATATTTGTATCTCCATTAACAATATCTTCTTTCATATATAAATATCTGTATCTCCATTGATTGCCTGAAAATATTAAAATATTATCCTTGTTGATTACCCTATAATTTTGTTCAGCGTTTCCGACTCCTGATGCAATAGAATAAAAATATACTGTATCTCTAAAATTATACCTTGTCAAATAAGTGCTTGAAATTGGAGAATAAAAAAAATCATTTTTTACGTCATAATATCCATTTAAAGTATCTAAATACTCAGAAATATTTAAATAATACATATTTGAGTCACTGTATACTTTAATTATTTGGCATGCAGGGTCATATTTATCATGAAACTGCACATAATAAGCTCTGTAATACTTATTATTTTTATTTTCACATGCAACTAGAAAAAATAAGAAAATGAAAAAAAAGCACTTCCCATTAGCCATAAGGGTAATTTTTACTATTCCAAATAGTTTTTGCTATTTCAGATTTAATTTCACTTCTATTCACTGCTTTTAAAATCTAACTTTTTGCACTATTTATGTTTGATAATACTCTTAATCTATGTGATAACTGAGCTGAATTATTAAGTTGTTCATTCATCACCTTTTTAGACATTTTATATATTATCCCTGAACAACAAACACAATTGAGCAATCAACTATATCCCATTCGCATTTTAAAACCCGCTCCGAACCAGTTTGCGTGTAAAGCGGTTTCCATTTTTTGAATCGGTTATCTGGATAATGTAAACGCCCTGAGGTATATTCTCCAATCCTAAGCTGTATTGTTCGCTGTTGAATTGTTCCCTGCGGATGGTTTTTCCCGAAAGGTCTTTAATCTCCAAGCTAAATTCCGATACGTAATTCATGTACACCACGCTCTGGCTGTTTGAGGGATTGGGATATACCTGCATATTCAGCTCGGGCTCCGCCGGGGAGGACGGCTCCGCTACCGATGCCAGGGCCTGATCATAAACCGGCAGTTTAATACGGGACGGATGCGCCGGCGAAAACGCCACACGGTTTACGGCTATGCGCGGCTGCATTACGGTTCCGTTGAAGGTATACGTTTGTCCGTCGCCCGGACGGCGGCGGAAAAATTCGCCCGGCATAATCGGCAGGTTCGGGTTTACCTGATAACGGGTATAATTGCTGCTGCTGATTAAGATTTTCATCTTGTGGTTTTTCCCGAAGGTGTAGGCAATGGGCAGCATCTGGAACGCATACTCATACACTTCGCCGATGTTGATGTTGTCAAAAACTGCGTTTACGTCTTCCTGTCCATCAACGATTGATTTGGCATAACGGCGGGCACGGGCATTCACGCATCCTTCGGATACAAAAAGTTCACGGCCGTCGGGATACACATCCACGATACGCACAAAGAAATCGGTATCGGTAAGGCCGCTGGTAGTGCCGGCCGGATTTGATTTGGCATAAAGGGTAGCCTCCGGAAATCCGATAATGGTAAGCGTATCATTTAATACATCGGTTTCAAACTGAATCACTCCCGGATGGTTCAAGGTATATTCATCCCAGTCGGTAAGATCAAACTGACCCTGGCTGTCGCGCAGTCCGTCGGGGGTTTTCACAATCATATTACCCCCGCCGATGGTACGCACCGGATTGTTGGGATCATGCAATAACATTTTAAATCCTTCGTCGGAAGATGGACTTGACTGGTTCAATGTACCGTTTTGGTGCAGGTAGTAATTATCCCAGCGGATTCCGCCCACCAGCGGGAAATTCTGGGCGCCCATCCAGTAATTTCCTACGCCCTCATTTTCTGGAACACCATCATTCACCGGACCGATAACGTAAAAACGCACATCCGGCACCTGGTTAAAATCTTTATACGGAATAGCATTGATTTCACCGCCGTCAATACCCGAAATAAGCGGACTGTCTAACTGCGGAATATCAAGGGTAACCACATTTTCGCTTTGGGTAAGAATGTCGCGGATGGCAATTTTAACACCCGATAAACCCGCCGTGCCGTTCATAAAGGCCACCAGGTCGTTGAGCGGAATTTTATAATTCTCGGCCGGAACGCGAATCTGGAAAATGCTTGCAACCGTATTCCAGGTTTCGGAGCGGGGAATGAACGCTTTAGGTTCGCCCAAAAACTGGGCAGAATCGTAGTTCATGTTATAGCGATACCACGAAATCACTTCAGATTGCAGGGCTTTGGAAATGGGCAGTTCCGAAGATGAAAAATCATCCAAGCTGAAACCGATGATATCCGCCACATTCTCGGGATAAGTCATATCTCCGGTGGTTCTGCTGCCGATGGTTTGGTGCGCCCAAGGACCGATAACCAGTTTTTGGAGTTTCTGGGCCCGCTTGGTCGGATCTAAGTTTTTACGCAGTAAATTCCAGGTTTCAATTTGTCCGTCAATAAAAATATCCCACCATCCCGTAAGGTGAAACATGGGCACTTCCATATTGGTGTAGCGGCTGTACTCGCCGTTGGCATCACCCATACCCTGTGCATCAACCGGCGCACGGCTGGCATCCATATCGGCACGGCCAATGCTGTTTGGATAATAACCCGCAGGACCGTCTAAATACTGAACCGTGGCAAAGTGGTTAATGGCCCGGTTGGCCGCTTCAAATTTATTGGGAAGCCCATAATCTGTTGCCGAATGCAAGTTATTGTCAATATCGTTGTCAATGGCATTCAGGTCATCATCGGTACCGGTGAAAATTTGTCCCTTCAGCCAGCCGTTTACCAATTGGTCGCGGAACACGCCGTTCTGAAAACCGGTACTCTTGTAAAATTCTTGCGTAGCCACAATCGGAATCAGGCATTTTAATCCGGGCTGCGAAGGATCTATTTTCCGTGCCGCAGCCGCCTGATATTGGTTATATCCCAAGGCTGATGCACCAAACATGCCGATTCGTCCGTTGGTTAAAACATCCGTTGTATCCGGATTGCCGTCACCGTCGTTATCAAATGTCCAGGGTTGGTTCAAAATGGCCTGAATGGAATAGTAACCGTCCTCGTGTTTGTTTCCGTTTCTGGGGTCGCTCAGCGGGGTAACATCCAGCACATGTCCGTATGAAGGATGGTACGGATTTTTGTTCCAGCCGTCGCTGTATAAAGGCATGTAAACACCTTCGGAAGTGTAGCGTCCGCGCATATCCTGCACGGCATAGGTATAGCCCAGAATGTTAATCGGGGCGGCTGCATCATCCCAGCTGCCTTTATTATACGGCGTTCTTGAAAACACCATGGGCAACTGAAACGGAAGCGGATTAGGCTGTCCGTTTACCGAATCGTACATGATAAACTGCACGCCTTTGGGTAAAATTTGAATACGCTGATTGCCCACCAGTGGGATATCCACATCCACCAGAACACAATCCTGCAAAATGGGCAGGTACACGTCGGTCATCAAATTGATACCGTCGGGCATGGTAATGGGTATGGTTACTTTGGTAGAAAGCTCACGGATGTTGTCGAGTTGTCCGTTATTGTTTTGGGCAGCTGCGTTTAGTGAAAATATAACAGCCAGAAAAATTGTAGATATCTTTTTCATGCGTCAAGAAATTTCTGTTAAGGTTCGTTGAATCAAATTTATAGTTTTTTTCATATTTTCCTAACTCAAAGTTGTTTTTTTGAAAAAATAATTTCAAATTCGACATTGCTTAACTAAACCTGACCTTGCATGAGAAATTTGTTTTTGGCATTCTTCACCCTATTGTCCGGCAGTTTATTTGCCCAAACCATTACCCTATCGGGAAAAATTTCGGATCAAAGCACAAAACTGCCCATGGCCTTCGTAAATGTGGCCATATCTGAAACAGGAAAGGGTACTTCTTCAGATGCCAATGGATTATATTCCCTCAGCTTGGATTATTCGGGCGGAAAATCTTCCTATACGCTGGTATTTACTTTTTTGGGATACAAATCCCAAACCCGGGTTATCACCAAAGCCGATACGCGCCTGGATATCGAAATGGAAGCTAATTCCATCATGAGCGATGAAGTGGTGATTACCGGATCCCGTGTATCGGAAAGCATAATGGAATCGCCGGTTTCGGTTCAGAAACTTACGGCCCAGCAATTGAGTGCCAACTCAGGTGGTAATTTTTATGACGGATTCAAAAACCTGCGTGGGGTTGACGTAAGCACCTCCAGTGCCGGATTTCAGGCCATCAACATGCGGGGCTTCAATACCACCGCTCCGGTGCGCGTGGTGCAGTTTGTGGATGGCATGGACAACCAGGCACCCGGTTTAAATTTCCCGGTGGGAAACCTGGTAGGTGGAAATCCGCTTGACTTAGAAAGTGTGGAAATTATAACTGGTCCCGCTTCGGCGTTATATGGGCCGAATGCGTTTCAGGGTGTGGTGAATATGATTACCAAAAACCCGTATGATTATCAAGGGTTGGATGCCGAGGTAAAAGTGGGAAGCCGCAACTGGCTCGAAGCAAATATGCGCTATGCGGAAGCCTTTGGAAAAAAACAAAAATTTGCCGTCAAACTCACGGGTTCGTATATGACCATGTTTGACTGGGTAGCCGATGATCCCTCGGCCAACCGCTACGGCGATATTGAAGCGGATGTAAACCTGAGTGATATCGTCTCCAGTTTACAGTACGATTCATCCCTGACCCAGGAAGACAGGGACCAGTGGGTAGCCCTGAATAATTACATAGAATTTAATCCATCGGTTGGACAGCAGGGCTTAAATGTCAAAAAAGTAACGGCGCCGGGCTATATGGAAAACCAGGTGGCCGACAGTAAGGTGAGGAGCATAAAAGCCGGATTGGGTTTGCATTACCGTTTTACCCCGAAACTCGAACTCTCCTACACGGGTAAATTTGGGTTGGGAAGCGCCGTTTACCAAGGAGCCAACCGTTATGCCATCCGTGATATTTTGTTTCACCAGCATAAAGTGCAGCTTAGCGGAAAAAATTTCAACGTAAAAGCATACGGTACATTTGAAGATGCCGGCAAATCATACGATGCGGTATTCACGGGCATTAATATTTCAAAAGCCTCCATTGGCGATAATTGGGTGCCCACTTACCTCGAAAACTTTTTTGAAACCCTGGGTGATTTGAATAACGACTACGACAACGATGCCCAAGCCTGGATGGTTGACAGCGCCATGAATGTGGCACTGGCTATGGCCAATAACTCTTGGTACGGACCGGGAACCGCGGCATACGACAGCACACGGCGTTCCATCATCACCAATTCCGATTTGCAAAAAGGCTCCTTGTTTGAGGACCGCTCCTCGCTATACCATGTGGAAGGCGATTATAATTTTTCCATGATTAAATGGTTGGATTTACAGGCCGGAGCCAATTTCCGTTATTATTCACCACGCTCTTTCGGAACTATTTTTTCGGATACGCTGGTAAACCCGGGTGATACGCTGGCCAACGGGGCCGCAGACCGCAATGCCGACTTTACCCGCATAAACGTATGGGAACTTGGCGGATTTATTCAGGCCACCAAGAAATTCTTTGAGGATAAATTTAAAATCAATGCCTCGGTGCGTATTGATAAAAATAAAAATTTCAAACCCCAGTTTTCACCGCGTTTATCCTTATCGTATACCTACAAAACCCATAATTTCCGAATCAGTGCGCAATCGGCTTTCCGCACGCCTACTTTGCAAAACCAGTATATCCGTTTAAATCTGGGTCCCATTTCATTGCTCGGAAATTTAAATGGATTTGATAATTTATATACCTTGAATTCGGTGAATGATTTTAATGATTCGTTGGAAGTTAATTTTACGCCCGATGCCAATATTTTGAAAACCGTAAGCTACGAAAAACTAAAACCGGAACAGGTAATTACGGTTGAATTTGGGTATCGCAGTGTGTTATGGAAAAAATTATATGTAGATGCCGATGTTTATTACAACCGTTATACAAATTTTATTGGAGATGTAAGAGTGGTTCGTCCCCTGGGTGATGCCGGTGTTATAGCCGGAAACGAAGCCGGGTATGATGCCATTCTTACCGGGAATTATGAAGTATATCAAATTCCGGTAAACAGCAAAAAAACAGTTCACTCGGTGGGCGCCGGAATCGGACTTACCTATTATATCATTAAAGGTTTACAGGCCGGGGCCAATTATACGTATGCAAAATTGCTCACCAATAATTTAGATGACGAAATCATCCCCGGATTTAATACGCCGGAACACAAGATAAACATCAGCCTGAGCGGTAACCGGGTTTGGAGAGGCTTGGGCTTCTCGACCGCTTTCCAGTGGGTGGATGGTTTCGACTGGCAGAGTCCGTTCGGATTTGGCAAAGTGCCATCCTATCATGTATGGGATTTGCAGGCCAATTATGCCATTGATTTTGGACAATGCACGGTTACGGCCCGGGTAGGTTCATCAAACCTGCTCAACCGGCAGCGCCGCGAAGTATTTGGCGGACCCAATATTGGCCGCATGTTTTATGGAGCCATTTCTTTCAGTTGGGATAAGTTGAAGCCTAAAAAAGTGGCGAAGTAGATTGAAAAAGGGTAATCTGGCAAGCAAGTGAATGGTATTTAGCATTTTTCGTTGATTTGAAATATTAATCAATTGATAATAAATAGATTATTTCTGATTAGCTTCATGAAGAGTAGAAAATGCAAAGTCAATTAGAATAAAAAGGCTTCAATACGTATAAATTTCGTAACTTTGTACGTATAATGAAAATTATGGAAACAAAGCTGACATTAAAATTGGATAAGGAGGTTATCAACCAAGCCAAACAATATGCAGAGTCAAAAAAAATTAGCCTTTCAAAACTAATTGAAAGCTACTTGCTATTATTGACAAAAGAATCCAAAAACAAAGAATATATTTCTCCACTGGTAGAAAGTCTTTCCGGTGTTATAGAACTGCCCGAAAATTATGATGATAAAGCAGAATATAGGGATTATTTGAGCGAAAAATACAAATGAAACGCAGTAAAATTTTCGTTGATACGGACATTATTTTAGATTTACTGTCTAATAGAGATCCGTTTTATCCTTATGCAGCCAAACTATTTACTCATGCGGATGACAAAGAACTCAAGCTGTGCGTTTCCTCATTATGCTTTGGAAATTTAAACTATATCATCTCCAAACAAAAATCTGCATCGGAAGCCAGAAAAATACTTGCACGATTTAAAGTGTTAGTGGATGTTTTACCCGTTGATGAAAAAATTATAGAATTGGCAATCCATTCCGATTTTGTGGATTTCGAAGACGCAATCCAATACTACTGTGCAATAGAACACGGTATACAGATAATTATAACACGAAATTTAAAGGATTACAAGAAATCAAAAATAGCCGTTTTAACTGCTGAGGAATTCATAAAACAACTTTAGCATTAAAATCATTTAGTATAACACTTCTCCCCATCACAACCCATGCCGCCTATTCCGGATTACATTTTCCGGTGTCCAGATTTCTTTTCCGCTGAAAGCATGTGAACGTTTGGCACAATTTTCAATGGCGCAGAGCCGGCAAGAACTCGCCAAACAGGGATCTACATGCACAAATATTTCCACGTTTTTACCGTAATGCGATTCAATGAGCCGGTGTATATTTTCGGCTTCTTCGTGGGCTTCATCAACCGAAATATAAAACGGAAGCGTTACATGGCAATCAATATGAATGGATGCACCGTATTTGATAATCCGCAGGTTGTGAATATCAATCCATTCGGTACGGCGATTGTCATTGAGTAGTTTTACCATTTCCCCAATCAGTTTGGGATCGGCTTCATCCATAATACCCGCCACTGATTCACGCAAAATTCGAACACCCGTGTACAAAATATACATCCCAAACCCAAGCGCAATAATCGTATCAATCCAGGCCAATCCGGTAAGGCGCAATAACAAAAGCCCTAAAATCAAGCCCAATGTACTCCAGGCATCCGAAAGCAAATGTTTGCCACCTGCCCTTAGCGTAGCCGAATTGGTTTTGGTTCCCCACCTCAGGGCATAAAATCCCATTCCAAAATTTACCAGGCCGGTGATGCCCGTAAGCAAAATACCCAAATCCAACTGCTGAATGGCTTCAGGATAAATAAAACTGTACACACTTTTAACCAGAATGGCCAAACCGGCTGCGGCAATCAGGCTGCCTTCAACAGTGGCTGATATAAATTCAATTTTGCCGTGCCCGTAGGGATGGTCATCGTCTTTGGGTTTTGCGGCCAGATACAAACTATACAGCGCAAAAATACCCGCCGCCACATTCACCAAGGATTCCAAGGCATCAGTGAAAATTGCGTTGGAATTGGTGAGCAGCCATGCCCCAAATTTCAATGCCGAAAGCAGCACCGTAATACCGAGCAGCAGAGCTTGTATGCGAAAATTATTTTTGATGCTAAAATATTTACTGCAATAATAAACTAAATTCAGTCAGGATGTACTCCTTCAATTTTTGTTGAAGAATTTATAAATATCAAACTATCTTTGTTTAAATTCTTTCCTAATGAAAAACAAAAAATTAGTATTCCTCTCGCTTGCGATACTGGTATTTTCTTCCCTTAAGGCGCAAGTAACGCCGCCACAGCCTAAAGTATATGGGGCGAGTCCTTTTCAAGATTCTTTGTGGTCAATTTTGGCTAATGGAGTAAATTGGAATGTGGTAGACAGACTCTCTCCTTCTTTGCCCGGATTTACAATAACCGGTATTAACGGACTGGCCATGGATCCCTGTAATCTTCAGATGTATTCAATTCTCAAGGTATCCGGGGTAAGCGGAAGGGTATTGGCTACCATAGATTTGGAAACAGCCGTATGCACTCAGGTTGGAAATTTGGGTGATAATTTTTCGAGTATTGCTTTTGACCGCACGGGCCAGCTTTTTGGTGTTACCGGAGATGGGGCGAGTGTTCCTGAATCATTTTATGCCATTGATAAGGCAAACGGAACGAAAACGCTGCTCCGTGCACTCGGTAATGGTGCCGACGGAGAAGTAATTTGTTATAATCATGCTACCAATATGTTTTACCACTGGTCGGGAAATGGCACCGTGGTATTTGAAAAAATCAGAAATACGCCGCCTTACGATATATTCCCGATACAAACAGGGGGCGGCTTTGGCGAAACTTTTGGCGCTTTGAATACAGGAGCAAATGAGTTTATTTTATCAAATATAAACAGCCAATTCAGAATTGGTGATACACTGGGTACAATTGGAAACTCCTTAATCAGCCTTCCCGACGATTTGAGGGGCTTGGTACTGCGTCCCCAATTTCTGGCAACGGATGATACCATCTGTGTTGATGAAAGCATCACCGTTCATGCTGCCGGCATCAGTTATTTTCATAAACTGTATTATAACTGGGGCGATGGCACTATAGATACCATAACAAACGGCAGCGGAGCCACGCATACGTATGTTTCAAACGGTAACTTTACGGTTAATGTGCAGATTGATAATGGTTTTTGCGGTCCAAATACTGTTTTTACGCATACGCTTAGGGTTAATGCCCTGCCGGTGGTGGCCATTACCGGAAATACGGCCATTTGCCCCGGAAGCAGTGTGATTCTTACCGGCTCATCTGGCGGAAGCAGCCAATGGTATTTTAACGGAGCTCCGATTGGAGGAGCAAACGGAAATACCTATGAAGCATTCAATGCAGGGTATTATAACATGACAAAAACAAACCAAAACGGTTGTTCAGATTCCTCAGAAACAGGCATTGTATTGATTGATGTGCTTAACCCTGTAGTAAATTTAGGTCAGGATACCACCGTATGCGGCAGCATTACATTAAATGCATCCAATCCGGGTTCTACGTATTTGTGGAGTGATAATTCAACCGGCCAAACATTAAACGTCACAACAAGCGGCGTCTACAACGTTGCCGTAACGGATACAAACGCTTGTTCATCAACTGATGAAATTGATATCACGGTAAATCCAAATCCTACGGTAACCTACAGTCAGGGCGTTTCATTTATTTGTACGTATGGAGGTCAAATTACCTTGTCTGGTGGTTTACCCGCAGGTGGTGCCTATGCAGTGAATGGTGTTCAGGCTGCAACTTTTGACCCATCCGTGGTTTCGCCGGGTGTTTACAATCTTCAATACACCTTTACAGATGCAAACAACTGTAGTGTAACGGCAACTAATCCTTTGGAAGTAAGCGCCTGTGTTGGTATTTCAGAAGATCAAACGGCCCTTTCGGTATCTATTTTCCCAAATCCGGTAAACGATGAATTTACGGTATTGACAACCAATAATTCCGACGAACAAAAGCAGCTGCAGGTTTTAGATTTGACTGGCAAGGTGTTGGTTTCAATGGCATTTTACGCTGATAATCTCCAAATTAATATCGGTCATCTGGCTGCTGGAATTTATTTGGTTAAAGTAACAGAATCTAAAGGAAGCAAGACATTCCGCATCATTAAGAAATAGATAGTCACTATAGATTTTGTTGCATCCGGTTGATATCAGCCGGATGCTTTTTTTGTTTACAGGTCGTTAAATTCCATTTAATTTTCGCTGCCATTTTGACAGACGTTTGTAATTTGATTAGCTTTGCATACTTTTTAGTACACAACATTCATGTCTATATCAGAAACCAAAGTCATTGACGAAACGCGCCAGGGTGAAGCTACCCTTCTCAATACACCCGTAGCCAACGAAAAAGGTAAACTTTACCTGGAAAGTTACGGCTGCCAGATGAATTTTTCCGACAGTGAAATCGTAGCCTCCGTAATGGCCGAGAACGGCTATTCCACCACCAACGAAATTGGCGAAGCGGATGTTATCCTGCTGAATACCTGTGCCATACGCGAAAACGCCGAACAGCGTGTACGCAAGCGCCTCATGGAAATGAAAGCCCTCAAAACCACCCGTCCTCACATGATGGTTGGCGTATTGGGCTGTATGGCCGAGCGTTTGAAAGAAAAATTTCTGGAAGAAGAAAAACTGGTTGACCTGGTGGTGGGTCCCGATGCGTATCGTGATTTACCGGCATTGGTTGAACGTACCGAAGCCGGCTCTAAATCGGTAAACGTATTGCTCTCGCTGGAAGAAACCTATGCCGATATCAATCCGGTACGCCTTACCGGAAACGGTATTTCAGCCTTCATCAGCATCATGCGCGGTTGTGATAACATGTGCTCCTTCTGCGTGGTGCCCTTTACCCGCGGACGTGAACGCAGCCGCGATCCCGAATCCATCATGAAGGAAGCGCGAGAATTATTTGAAGCCGGCTATCGCGAAGTAACCCTGCTGGGCCAGAACGTAGATTCTTACCTCTGGTTTGGAGGCGGCCCGAAGAAAGAATTTTCCAAACTGACCGATGAAGAGCGTGCCAACAGCGTTGATTTTGCCAAACTGATGCGCATGGTGGCCCAAATCAGCCCCGAATTGCGGGTACGTTTCACCACTTCGCATCCGCGCGACTTAACGGATGACGTATTGCACACCATGGCTGAGTTTCCGAATATCTGCAAATACATCCACCTGCCCGTGCAGAGCGGAAGCACACGCGTGTTGGGACTGATGAACCGAGGGTATTCGCGTGAATGGTACATGGAGCGTATTGAGGCCGTAAAACGCATCATGCCCGATTGCGCCATCAGTACCGATATCATCACCGGATTTTGCACCGAAACCGAAGAAGACCAAGCCGATACCCTGAGTTTAATGGAATGGGCCGGCTTTGACTATGCTTATATGTTTGCCTACTCTGAACGCCCCAAAACCTTGGCAGAGCGCAAATACGAAGATGATGTGCCGGAGGCGGTTAAAAATCGCAGACTTACGGAGGTGATCAATTTACAGCGTGATCTTTCATTGGCCAGTAACCAAAAAGATATCGGCAAAACAGTGGAAGTGCTGGTTGAAGGCCCTTCAAAACGCTCAGCCGATGATTTCTGCGGACGCAACAGCCAGAACAAAATGGTGGTTTTCCCGAAAGGAAACAGCCAAAAAGGCGATTATGTGCTGGTAAAAATCAAGGACTGTACCTCGGCCACGCTGATTGGCGAATTGGTTTAGTGCTTTTACATTATTTTAAATACAGAAAAATTGAGCTTACAGGATATAAAAAACAGGTTCGGTATCATCGGCACTTCGGCATCGCTTGACCGTGCGCTGGAGATTGCCGTGCAGGTAGGACCTACCGACATGTCGGTGCTCATTACCGGCGAAAGCGGAGTGGGAAAAGAAGTGTTTTCGAAAATTATTCATAACAGCAGTCCGCGCAAGCATAATAATTTCATTGCCGTAAACTGCGGAGCCATTCCCGAAGGTACCATTGATTCAGAATTGTTTGGACACGAAAAGGGTTCATTTACCGGCGCCACCGAAGCCCGCAAAGGGTATTTTGAAGTAGCCGACGGCGGAACCATTTTCCTGGATGAAGTGGCCGAGCTGCCGCTGGGAACGCAGGTGAGGTTGTTGCGGGTGCTGGAAAGCGGCGAATTTATGCGCGTGGGTTCATCCAAATCGCAAAAAACCGATGTGCGCGTGGTGGCCGCCACCAACGTAAACATGCCCGAGGCCATTGAGCGCAACAAATTCCGTGAAGATTTATATTACCGCCTAAATACCGTGCCCATCCGCATTCCTTCGCTTCGCGAAAGAAAGGATGACGTACATTTACTGTTTAGAAAATTTGCCGCAGATTTTGCCCAGAAATACCGTATTCCGCCCATTAAGCTGGCCGATGATGCCGTGGGTATATTAGAAAACTACCGCTGGCCCGGAAACATCCGACAGTTGAAAAACACGGCCGAACAAGTTTCCATTTTAGAAAAAGACCGGATTATTTCAGGGGATACCCTTTTAAAATATCTGCCCGATTTCCGTGAACGGAACCTGCCCATGCTGGTTTCGCAGGGCGGAGATAAATTTGCCGCCGCAGACGATTTGGAAAAAGAAGCCGTTTACAAACTGTTGTTTGAAATGCGCAAAGACATCAATGATTTGAAAACATTGGTATCTGAAATTATGGAAAACGGCTCGGGCCTGAGCGAACAGGATTTGCCCATGGTAAAACGCCTGTTCGGAAACCGCGAACCGGAATTGGTACAGCCGGCGGCATCCTACACCGCACCTTACATGGCTGCGGCATCGGCGGTTGAAGATCAGTTTCACCATGAAGAAGTGGAAGAATCCCTTTCGCTGAGCGACAAAGAGAAAGACCTCATCGAAAAAGCCCTCCAGAAACACCGCGGCAAACGCAAATCTGCAGCCGCAGAACTCGGCATTTCTGAGCGAACGCTTTACCGCAAAATAAAAGAATACGATATCGATAAATAGTGAGCGTATGAAAAAGGGAAGTTTTCTGATCTTGGCCATCCTCGTATTCGTATCGGGCTGTAAAATCAAATATACCTTGTCTGGCCAAAGTATACCGGTAGATGCTAAAACGGTATCAGTAGGTTATTTTGTAAACAAGGCTGCCTTGGCCAACCCGGTATTTTCGCAGCAATTTACCGAGGACCTGAAAACAAAATTTCAGCGCGAAACCCGGCTTCAGCTCATTCCTTCGGGCGGAGATTTGGAGTTTGAGGGATCTGTTACCTCATACAGTGTTTCGGCCATGGCTGTTCAAGGAAACGAAACCGCGGCAACCAACCGTTTAACCATCGGCATCAGCGTAACCTATGTGAACAATTTGGATGAGAATCAGAATTTCAACGCTACTTTTTCGCGTTTTGCTGATTTTGGGAGCAGCCAAAGTTTGAGTTCGGTTGAAGGGGAATTGATTCCCGTAATTTCCGAACAGCTCATCCAAGACGTGTTTAACCGGGCATTCATTAACTGGTAAGCCCGGAATCATTATCTTTGCCCTCCTGTTTTATTTATGGCTTCTAAAAAGAAATACTATGATATCGAGGCTGAATTTTCGGCTCCGGAATCCTCAAACGAGGACGGTTTTTCTTTTTTAGACTGGCTGAACTATGCGGCCCAAAACCGCCTGGAAGCCGCCAAAAAGCGTGAACAGCAGCTTAAGGTAATCGAAGAATTCATAAAAAAGGCCCCTAAAATTGCCCCTATCAAAAAAGGCGAAGACGGCCCCCAGATCATTGAAAACCCGGCTGATGAGGAAGTTAAATCCTATGAGGCAGAGGAAATTGTATCCGAAACCTTAGCCCGGATTTATGAAGAACAGGGTTTTTTTTCGAAAGCCCGGCAGGTTTACCAAAAACTGGGTTTGATTTATCCGGAAAAAAGTGATTACTTTGCCGCCCTGATAAAATCCGTTCGAAAAAAAGAATCCGAATTAAAAAAATAATATGCAGATCTTATTCGTCATCCTCATTATCGTTTGTGCCCTTTTACTGATGGGCGTAATTTTGGTTCAAAACGCCAAAGGCGGCGGCTTGGCCTCTAATGTTGGTATCTCAACCCAAATGCTGGGCGGCGTAAAACGTGCCACAGACGGGATTGAAAAATTAACCTGGGGTCTGATGATTGCCTTGTTTTTACTTTGCTTCAGCTCGGGTTTTTTCTTTGAGCGTACCGTCAATGTGCAGGATCAAGGTCCTAAAGTTGACAATATCGACGATGTGATCCCGGCTCCGGTTATGAACCAGCCTTTGGACATTCAGCCCAGCCAACCGGCTACAAACTAATAAAATATCAAGCGTACATATTTTGAAAAGCCTTCCATTCCGGAAGGCTTTTTTGTTGTTTAACTACCTTTTGTTTCAGAAACTACTATATTCACCAATTTAGTTTGGTTCAATTCTTAATAAAACTTATTTTTAGGGTGTAAGTAGCTAAAATTCAAAAAAATTACCAAATTTGAACTAAGCAAATAATTTGTTTTACACAGGGGATGGTTAAACGTTTACGTCAATACAAAAAAATTACTGCTGCGGGCGTTATTGCCCTCTTTGTTGTGCTCAGTTCGCACACTTCTCTCCTAAAAGAAAAGGAGAAAGAAGAAGCCCGTTTTCATACGGCCCATCAGGAACATCTATTCAGAATGATGAATCCGATTCAGGCAGGCGAGTACTTTTTGGGTTCTATCACATGCAAAGGCTGCCACGGAAAAGACGTTTTGCAGGGCATAGCCAACGTGGATGCCAATGGCAATGACGTAAACCTTTACGACGACTGGCAAGCCACCATGATGTCCCTTTCGGCTAAAGATCCACTCTGGCGGGCACAGGTTAGCCGTGAAGTGCATACCAACCCTTCGCACGGCGCCGCCCTTCAAAATAAATGTACTTCCTGCCATGCGCCCATGGGGCATTATTCGGCCCTGTTTAAAGGCGAGGCTCCATACCTGATGTCTGATTTAGATAACGACACCCTAGGCCTCGACGGTGTTTCCTGCGTAAGCTGCCACATGCAAGGGCCAAACGCCGGTTCAGCCTTCTCCGGACAAATCCAGTACGATACCACCTTAAAATTATACGGACCATTCCTCAATCCTGAAATCGGTCCCATGCAGCTTTACACCGGTTTTATACCTACCTATGGCGCACACATGAGCACATCCAATGCATGCGCATCATGCCATACCTTAGTTACCGATGTGGTGGATTTAAGCGGAAATTACACCGGTGGTAAATTTGTGGAGCAATCCACTTTCCACGAGTGGAAAAATTCTACTTATCCGTCCCTAAATAAAAATTGCCAAAGCTGCCACATGCCCCAAATCCGCGGGCCGGTTATCATAGCCAATAACATCAAAGCCCTGCAGCCGCGCACTCCTTTCAATCTCCACAAATTCATGGGTGGAAACTCGTTCATGCTTCAACTCATGAAAGACAACAAAGCCGCATTAGACATCACGGCCGAAGATGTCAACTTTGATTCAAGTATTGCCAATACCATTCATCTGCTTCAAAACGCCACGCTCGATATGAACATTGATTTCAACGGCTGGCTTTCTGATACGGTAGCTTCATTTTCGCTTAAACTTACCAATCTGGCCGGGCATAAATTTCCTTCGGGATACCCTTCGCGCAGGGCGTTTGTGCAGTTTGTGGCCACCACCCTCGAAGGAGACACGATTTTTAAATCGGGCATGATGGATCCCAATTTTGAGGTAATCGGTCACGATGCCGTTACCGAGCCTCACCATCAGGTCATTACCGACCAGAATCAAGTTCAGATTTATGAAATGGTGATGGCCGATGTGGCCGGAAACCGAACTACTTTACTTGAGCGGGCCAATACCAAAATTAAAGATAACCGCCTGGTTCCATTGGGCTACAGTTCTTCCTCGCCGCTTTACGATACGGTTTCTATCGTTGGAATTGGCGCTGATACGGATTTCAACAAAGAAGGAGGAAACGAAGGTTCGGGAACTGACCGGGTAAATTACCAGATACGGGTTCCGGGCGGCCATACGCTTACCGGAAGTATTAATGTGTATGCCAAAGTGTTTTACCAGGTAGTGCCGCCGCGCTGGGTGGCCGATATGTTTGCCATCAGTACGCCTGAGATTGATTTGTTCGAAGGTATGTACAATGCGGCCGACCGTCGTCCGGTAGAAGTAGCCTCAGCACAGATGATGTTTGTGCTTACGCCCAATTCTTCGGTTGAAGAAGCCGGCAATGCTCCTGCTATTATTCTAGGACCTAATCCAACGGTTGACGGATTGCTGAATATCACCGCCGGTGCCGGTGTGGATATCCGCAGCATTGAAGTGTTTGAATCAAACGGTAAATTAATCGAGGCTTTCCGGAACCCGGACGCCAAACATTGGCACTACCTCTTAAAAGGTGCTGCGGGCCAATACATCATACGGGTAGAAACCAATACCGGTTTTTACGTTAAAAGAGTCATCAAATTATAATTAAATTATACCTACATGTTATGAAACGTTTACAAAAACCCGCTGCACTTGCAGCACTGCTCATGGGAGCCATTCCCTTTGTGGCTCTCTCGCAGATAACCTTTTCGAACGGCAGTTCCCTGCTGTCTTCGGGCATCAATTCCGGTGTTGGAATTACCGTAGCCGATATGGACGGTGACGGTCTGGATGACATCGCCCGTATGGATCAGGGATATATTCTCAGTGTACAAAAACAACGTCCGGGCCAATCGTTTCTCAATATTCCAGGGGTAAACATGGGCGGAAGCAGCGCATGGTCAATGGTTGTGGGCGACTTGAATAATGACGGTAAAAAAGAAGCCATTGCCGGTTTCGGATCTGGTGCCACCGTTTCAATGCAGAATGGTGGAGGAACCGGTTTTGGGGCTACCACCCAATTGCCACAGTCAAACTACTTCCTGCAAAACATGAACTGTATGGACGTAGACAACGATGGCGACGTGGATATTTTTGGCTGTAACGACGTTGGCCTCAGTAAAATTTGGGTAAACAACGGCTCAGGTACGTTTACCGTTTCCAACATTATCAATTTTGATGTTTCGGCATCTGATGATTCAGGAAACTACGGTTCAATCTGGTCTGACTTTGATAACGACGGTGACGTGGATTTTTATATAGCCAAATGCCGTCAGGGTGTAAACGATCCGAACGATGCTCGCCGTATCAATATTTTATTCGTAAACAACGGCAACGGAACCTATACCGAAGCCGGTGCAACATATGGCCTGCGTATCAACGCACAGTCTTGGACAGCCAATTTTGAGGACATCAACAATGACGGATGGTTCGACTGTTTGGTTACTAACCACGATGCCGCCACTATGCTATTGTTGAACGACGGATCAGGCCACTTCAACGATATCAACGTTGCCAACGGCGCCGGACTGAACATCAACTTTACACCTTATCAGTCAAAAATGGCCGACTTTGATAACGACGGATGGGTTGACGTATTAATCACCGGAAGTTCAGGTAACTCAAACTCTGCCCGTTTATTCCGCAATAACGGAAACAACACTTTTTCTCCGATGGCCTCGGCCTTCCCTACAAACAAAGCGTTACATTCCTTCGGTATCGGCGACTTAAACCACGACGGTAAATTGGACATTTATGCCGGTTATGCCACAGGTTATACTTCGCCTTCAAATACCGATGATATTCTTTGGTTAAACTCAACCGAAAACGAAAACAACTTCGTTTCGTACAACTTACAAGGAACAACCAGTAACCGCGACGCACTCGGTGCCCGCATTTTCCTTTATGGCGAATGGGGTGTTCAAACCCGCGAAGTACGCGCCGGCGAGAGCTACGGAAACGCAAACTCATTCCATTTACATTTCGGGTTGGGCGATGCTACCGTAATTGATTCAGCCGTTATTAACTGGCCTTCGGGAACTACAACAACCTTGCTTAATCAGCAAGTAAACCAGTTTTACCATGTAGTTGAGGGCAACTGCGTATCTCCGGTAAATGAAATTTCGTACATCGGTACGCCTTTCCTTTGCCCGGGTGATGAAGTTACCCTTTCTGCTCCAAGCGGTTCGGGTTACACGTATTTATGGTCAAACGGTGCAACCACTCAAACCATTGATGTGAACACTACCGGTACCTTTAGCGTGAAAGTTACCTCAGGAGCCTGTTTTTCACATTCACCAACCATTACCATTGAAGTGGGTCCGGATCAAACGCCAAGCATCAATGCATTGGGCGAAACCCGTTTCTGCGAGGGTGAATCGGTTATCTTAGAAGGTCCTGCCGGATTCAGCGGATACAGCTGGTCAAACGGTGCCACTACACAGAATGCCGAAATTACGGCCAGCGGTTCATATACCTTAACCATTGACGGTGCTTGTGAGCAGTTTACCTCTGCTCCTATTCAGGTTGATGTTCTGGCCAATCCGCTGCCGGCCGCAAATGGTGCTTCTATTTTAAATTCAGGCTCGGTTACCTTAACCGCCACTGCCGGAAATAATGTGGAGTGGTTTGATGTGCCTACGGGCGGATCGCCGATTGCCACGGGTAACTCATATACCACACCTACACTCACAAGCAATACTACGTATTACATTCAAGGGTCTACAAACTACCCAGGTGATGAATACTTTACCGGTCAAACCGATCATAGCGGAACCAGCCAGTTCAGCGGTTCAAATGCTACCAATGCCACTACTTCATTCGAAGTGTTTGACAACTGCATCCTGGCCTCCGTAAAAGTGTATACCGATACTCCGGGTGAGCGTTTGATTCAGGTAAAAGATGCCTCAAACAACGTTGTGTCCTCGGCTTTGATTAACATTCCGAACACTACTGCATTACCCGGCGGAAGCACACGCATTGATTTAAACTTCAACCTCACTCCGGGTGTTTACACCATCGGTACGGATGCTACTACCAATAACACCAATTTCGGTTATGTTGGTCCGCGTTTGCGCCGAAGCAACGGTGGCGGTGTTTCTTATCCGTATGTGGTTCCAAGTTTGTTGTCGATCAACACCAGCAGCGAAGGATCAGGCTTATTCTACTATTTCTACGATTGGGAAGTTGAAACCGGAAGCCTGGCTTGCGTTACCGACCGTGTGCCTGTAAACGTTACCGTATGGAGCGATGTAAGCATCAACGAAAACGGCGAAGGTACATTCAGCGTGTATCCGAATCCCTCAAACGGTTTCATCAACATCAAAACAGCCAAAGAGCTGAACGGAGCCTCCGTGAAGGTATTGGATGTTACCGGTAAATTGGTGTATGCCGAATCGGCTGTAAACATGGGTCAAGGTGCCGTGAAAACGGTTGATATCAGCAACCTGGCCGCCGGAATGTACACACTCGAAATTACCGAAAACGGAACCCGCAGCATGCTGCGCATCGTAATTCGATAACAATAGGTATTAATTTGATTGAGAAAGCGGGCTGTTGAAAAACGGCCCGCTTTTTTTGTGCCTTTGTGACCTTTGATACCAACGTAGTATGCCATTTTTGGGACCACATAAGACACATAAGGAAAAAAATCTTTGCGCCCTTTGTGCCTACTCTGCGATTAAAACCACCACATAAGACACATAAGAACACAAAATCCTTTGCGTCCTCTGCGCCTACTTAGCGCCCTTTGCGGTTAAAACCCATTTTCAAACTTTTCCCAGTTTAGGTTGAAGTTCAATCAACCCCAACCCTGCCATTTTACGAAATCCTGCCGGGCTAGATACCGCCAAAATGTCCCGCCGGGAGAAGCTGCGGCTGTATTTTTTGCATACCGGTATGAAAATATGTCACGCATCACCATCAATTGAAGCCTTGGCACACATTGTGAGGTAAGGCAAGCAGTAAATTTTAAAACATAAATTCATAAATACTATGTCAGAAGTAAACATTAAACCGCTTGCCGACCGTGTGGTAGTTTTACCCGCCGAGGCTGAAACCAAAACGGCTTCCGGAATCATCATTCCCGATACGGCTAAAGAAAAACCACAGCGTGGTACCGTAGTGGCTGTAGGAAACGGTAAAAAAGATGAGCCCATCACCGTAAAAGTGGGCGACACCGTTCTGTATGGTAAATATGCCGGAACCGAAATCCAAATCGATGGCAAAGACCTGCTCATCATGCGTGAATCAGACATTTTTGCAATTATCTAAATCAATCACAAAACGAATAATTTAAAATACAATGGCTAAAGAAATCATATTTAACGTAGATGCCCGCGACCGCTTGAAGCGCGGTGTTGACCAATTGGCAAATGCCGTAAAAGTTACACTGGGTCCACAAGGCCGTAACGTAATCATCGACAAAAAATTCGGCGCCCCTTCGGTTACCAAAGACGGTGTTTCCGTTGCCAAAGAAATTACCCTTTCGGATGCAATTGAAAACATGGGTGCCCAAATGGTAAAAGAAGTGGCCTCCAAAACCGCCGACGTTGCCGGTGACGGAACCACCACTGCCACCGTACTGGCCCAGGCCATCGTAGGTGCAGGTTTAAAACACGTTACCGCCGGTGCCAATCCCATGGATTTAAAACGCGGTATAGACAAAGCTACCGCTAAAGTGGTTGAAGGCCTTAAAAACCTGAGCCGCGAGGTAGGCAACGACAACCAAAAAATTGAGCAGGTGGCTTCCATCTCTGCCAATAACGATTCTACCATCGGTAAACTGATTGCCGAGGCCATGCAGAAAGTAGGCAAAGAAGGCGTAATTACCGTAGAAGAAGCAAAAGGTACCGATACTTACGTTGACGTGGTAGAAGGTATGCAGTTCGACCGCGGATACATTTCGCCGTACTTCGTTACCAATGCCGACAAAATGAACGCCGAGCTGGAGAATCCGTACATTTTGATTTACGACAAGAAAATTTCTTCCATGAAGGAATTACTTCCCCTGCTCGAAAAACAAATCCAAACCAACCGTCCGCTGGTAATCATTGCCGAGGATGTGGACAGTGAGGCCCTGGCTACCCTGGTGGTTAACCGCCTGCGCGGATCGCTGAAAATTGCGGCCGTTAAAGCGCCCGGTTTTGGTGACCGCAGAAAAGCCATGCTCGAAGATATCGCCATCCTTACCGGTGGAACCGTAATCAGCGAAGAGCGCGGATACAAATTAGAAAACGCCGATTTATCTTTCCTGGGTCAGGCCGAAAAAATCAGCATCGACAAAGACAATACCGTAATCGTAAACGGTGCCGGTACCAGCGAAGACATCAAAGCCCGTGTGGGACAGATTAAGGCGCAGATTGAAACCACCACTTCTGATTACGACAAAGAAAAACTTCAGGAGCGTTTGGCCAAACTGGCCGGCGGTGTGGCCGTACTGTATGTAGGTGCTGCAACTGAGGTTGAAATGAAAGAGAAAAAAGACCGTGTTGACGATGCCCTGCATGCTACCCGTGCCGCGGTAGAAGAAGGAATCGTACCGGGCGGCGGCGTGGCCTTTGTGCGTGCTGCTTCCGTGTTAGACGGATTTACCGGCGAAAACGAAGACGAGAACTTCGGTATCAATATCGTTCGCCGCGCCATTGAAGAGCCGCTGCGCCAGATTGTGGCCAATGCCGGACTCGAAGGTTCCATCATTGTACAGAAGGTAAAAGAAGGCAAAGACGACTTTGGCTTTAACGCCCGCACCGAGGTGTATGAAAACCTCCTGGCTGCCGGTGTTATCGATCCTACCAAAGTATCGCGTGTGGCCCTGGAAAATGCCGCATCCATTGCGGGCATGCTCCTCACCACCGACTGCGTACTGGCCGACAAACCCGAAGACAAACCGGCCATGCCACACATGCCCGGCGGAATGGACGGTATGATGTAAGACAAAGTCTCCAAATTATAACAGAAAGCCACTCCAAAAGGAGTGGCTTTTTTGTTTGGAGATTTCGAGAAATAATGGTATGTTTGGTTAAGAAATTTACCTGACCCGTAACCTACTAAATCATACATTTTGCGGCTAGGTTTCAGGCTTAAAATAAATGAATAAAACCTGACGTTTATTAGGCTTATCCAACAAACGGATGCTGAATATGTCGGATTTTATCAGGGTTATAAACAAGTTAGCAGTAATGGTAGGACGACCCAACAGACAATGAAGTGATATGCAAAAAACGACATTTAAGATAACAAAAATGGACTGTCCATCCGAAGAACAAATGATTCGGATGAAACTTGACGATTTGACA
>Ga0209369_1000170_pt1 | contig 139223 bp, 139 predicted proteins | sample EBPBio142010_DNA_FD_185865 | JGI IMG/M metagenome (GOLD analysis project Ga0209369, IMG submission 185865) | Wastewater treatment Type I Accumulibacter community from EBPR Bioreactor in Madison, WI, USA - Reactor 1_10/4/2010_ DNA (SPAdes)... | ecosystem: Engineered > Bioreactor > EBPR >...
CCGCCGGTTGCCGTACTCGATGTCCGTGAAACTGGGCTGATCGATGTCCACGCCCCATCATCCCGAGCCCCCGCCCACCGGACCAGACACCACCCCGACCACCCAAGAAAATCAGCGATTCCCTAGGGTTCTCGGCATGAGGGGATCGCTGCGAGTTCTGGTGTCCGCGTCGGCTGCTGCCCTGGTGGGGCTCGGGGCGCTGACCGGCTGCTCCGGTGGGGACACCCCGGCACAGGAGTCGGGGACGACGACCAGCTCGACGTCGCCGACGGGGGAGGCGACGGCATCCGCATCGCCGTCGGGCTCGGTCGAGCTGCCTGCCGACTCGCGCTGGGTGACCGCGACCGAGTCCGGGTTGCGCTTCGCCGTCCCTGACGACTGGGCCTCGATCGATGCCGAGAAGGTGCTCGCGGGGGAGAGCAACCCCGGCGTCGACCAGCTGCTCGAGACGATGGGCGTCACACAGGAGCAGTTCGCCCAGAGCCTGGCAGGCATGGACCTCATGGTGATCGGCCCGATGGAGGGCAACTTCGCCCCGAACGTCAACGTCGTGCCGAACGTGCTGTCCGAGCTGCCGCCCGCGGCCAACCTGGCCTCCGAGCTCAGCTCGGTCGGCGCGACGCCCGGCACCCCGAGCGACGAGACCACCCCCCTCGGGCCGGCCACCCTCGTGCCGTACTCACTGACGAACGGCCAGCTGGACATCAAGGGGCGCTCGATCGTGGTCGGTGGCCCCAACGGCTTCGTCACCATCACCGTGTCGCACGTCGACGACAAGGCCGCGGATGCCGTGGCCGACACCCTGCTCTCCACCCTCGGCGCCACCTGAGCACCGGTGGGCTTGCGCTCCACCTGAAACCGGCCGGCCTGCGCTGCACCTGAACAGGGAAGGCTCGCTGCGGCCCTTGAGCTTCTCCGTCATCACAGTGATGACGGGGTTGTCCCTGCGTGGCGGAGATATATCCCCGTCATGGATGAACTTCTCCGCCATCACCGTGACGGCGGAGACGTTTCATGGTTGAGATGCCCCCGACACCGGCGATATCCCCGAGGTGCCAGGGCCCGAAGGCCTCGGTCAGCGGTCGGGGAGGTAGACCTGCACGGAGCCGACGGGGTCGAACCCGGCGCTCAGCAACGCCCGCAGGCTCGGCACGTTCGCGGGTGACACGCACGCCACGACCGGCTCGTCGAACGGCACCAGGCCCCTGGCGGCAGCGGCCAGCACCGTGCCCAGGCCCTGACCGCGGCGGTTCGGCCCCACCTGAAGACTCATTTCCGCGAGGCCGCCGAGCCCGACCCCGAGGGTCAGCACCGACTCGTCGTCACCCTCGAAGCCGCACACCCGCACGTCGCTGCGGATCGGCACCGCGTGGCGCACCCGCGGGTGGTCGATGAGGTCCGGGCGCGGCACGACGCGCAGGTCCGGTGACCCGGTGCCCGAGGCGAGCAGCACGGCATCCAACACGTCGACCCACCCGGTCGGCCCAGCGAGGTGGGTCATCACGCGCGGGTCGTGCGCCTGGCCGAAGCCGTCGACCCCGAGCGCCTCGAGGTCGGCGTCGCTGACGTCGTCGGGCGCGGTGATCATGGCGCGCCCGGTCACCGCGACGACGGCGTGCGCCCGCGGGTGCCAGGGTGCGACGCGCTGCCACGACCCGTCGACGTCGTCGCGTGGGCCGCGCCAGGCGCGCACGAGCAGGTCGGCCACCGGGTGCCTTCCCGGCTGATTGCGCTCCAGCCACCCGGATCCGGGCGCGTCATGCCTGCTCAGCGAAGGCTCCCGGCGGTGCCTGGGTCGGCGGCGCGGGTGGCGACGGCGGCCTCGAGGTGTTTGCGCACGGCATCCGGGATCGGAACCGGGCGACGCGTCTCGCGGTCGACGTAGACCTGCGCCCACAGGCCGTGCGCGGCGATCTCGTCGACGCCGGGGGAGAAGACCCCGAACTCGAAGACGACGCTGGTGGTGCCGATCCGCGTGGCGCGCACCCCGACGTCGGGCGTCGTCGGGAAGGCGACCTCGCGGTAGTAGCGGCAGCTCGTCTCCGCGACGACCCCGAGGGTGGGCGCGACCATCTCGTCGATGCCGGTCTCCTCCTGCATCCACGCGTTGAGGACGCTGTCGAACAGCTCGAGGTAGACCGCGTTGTTGAGGTGGCCGAACATGTCGTTGTCCGACCAGCGGGTGGGCACGGGGCGCACGGCATCGAAGTCGGTGCGGCGCAGGGTGCGCGGGTCGGGCTCGCTCATGGCGCCGATCGTATGCCGGGTGGTCGGGGTGGTCAGTCGGCCGCGTCAGTCGCTGGCGTCAGTCGGCGGCCAGGGTGCGCTCGAGCAGGGTGCGCACCTCGTCGCTGAGGTGCGGCTCGGGCAGCTCGACGTCGATCGGCGGGGCGTCGCACCGCACGCCGTAGCAGAAGCTGTCGGGCATCCGGGAGCCGCCGGAGGCCCGGCCCGCGAGCGCCGGCAGGTGGTCATCGGCCAGGAGGGACCGCCAGGCCTTGGCGTCAGCCTTCGGCAGCTCACCGAGGGTGACCGTGCGTTCCACGGTGCGACCCGCGAAGCCGCCTGTGCGGCGGACGCTGACCTCCGTGCCCGCGGCCGGCTTCTTCGGCGCGGGCTCCGCCGGGCTGGACGGTGTGGCGGGGGAGCCCTGGCCGCCCCCGGACGGTGAGGGGTCCGCGTCAGGCGGGGCGACGGCATCCGCGAGACCGACCGCGACCCAGCCCGCGCGCACGGCGGCGACGACCTCGGACCCAGCCCCGTGGCGGGCTGTGGCGGCCTTGACCGTGAGCGCGGCGAAGGTCTCGAAGTCGCAGTCGGCGCTGATGTCGCCGGTGATGGTGTCGAACCAGACCTGGCCGGCGGCCTCCCAGGCGTTGCCGCCGAGCGTGGTCGCGACGACGTGGAAGGCCTTGTTCGGGATGCCGGAGTTGATGTGGACGCCGCCGTTGTCGTCCTGGGTGTCGACGTAGTCGCGCATGTGGCCCGGCTGCGGGTCGCGTCCCAGGCGCGGGTCGTCGTAGGCGGTGCCGGGGGCGGCCATCGAGCGGATCGCCACACCCTTGACGTCGGGGCCGAGCAGGTCGGCGCCGATGAGCCAGTCGGCCTGGTCGGCGCTCTGACCGAGGAGGCGCTGCTTGACGAGCACCCCGAAGACGTCGGAGACCGACTCGTTGAGCGCACCGGACTGGTCCTGGTAGTTCAGGCCCGAGGTGAACTGGGTGACGCCGTGCGCGAGCTCGTGGCCGATGACGTCGAGGCTGCGGGTGAATGGCAGGAAGACCACGCCGTCACCGTCGCCGAAGACCATCTGGGTGCCGTCCCAGAAGGCGTTGTCGTAGTCGCGGCTGAAGTGCACCGTGGCGATGAGTGGCAGGCCGCGGCCGTCGAGGGAGTTGCGGCCGTAGGTGTCCTGCCAGAGGTCCCAGGTGGCGCCGAGACCGTCGTAGGCCTCGCGGACCTCGCGGTCACCGGTGTCGGCCTCGCCCTCGCTGCGCACGAGGGTGCCGGGCAGGGTGGTGCCCCGCTCGGCGTCGTGGATGGCCCGCTGCGGGGCGTCGGAAGTGCCACGGGCCGGTCGCGGCGGTCGCTTCTTGCGCCTGGGTGCGGCGCTCGAGGGGCGCAGCTCGATGCCGCGGGCCTCGCGCAGCTCGGCATCGACGTCGAGGGTGGCCTGGGCGTGCGCGGCGACGTGCGGGTCGTCCGAGGAGGCCAGCGCCTCGAGGATGTACGGCGGCACGATCGTGCACAGCGGCGGGTGCGTGGGCGCCGACGCAGACGCCTGAGCGGGAGCGGAGATCGGGCGGTCGGTCGGAGGCGATGCCAGAGGGGGCGCGGACAGCGGCGGGTGGGACGGCGACGGGTGCTGAGCGGACGGCATACGGCCAGCCTGCCCCGACCCACCGACAGCCGCGACCCGAAGGAACGTCCCGACATCGTCCAATAGGTCACTCCAGGTACGCCGGCCCGGTCGGGGCGCGTACCTCCGGTGACCTATTGGTCGATCTGGGTACGGGCCGTGACTCCGGGGGCGTACCCCGACTGACCTATTGGTCGATGTGGGTACGGGCTGGGTCAGGCGCGGTCGATCTGCATGACGACGGCCTTGGGCTCGGTGAAGAACTCCCGCGAGAAGTTGCCACCCTCGCGCCCCACGCCCGAGTCGCCGACGCCTCCGAACGGCGTGCGCAGGTCACGGATGAAGAAGCAGTTCACCCACACCGTGCCGGCCCGCAGCTTCGAGGCCACCCGGTGCGCCCGCGACAGGTTCTCGGTGAAGAGCATCGCGTTGAGCCCGTACCGGGTGTCGTTGGCGAGGTGCACGACCTCCTCCTCGGTGTCGAAGGAGTTGACGACGCACACCGGGCCGAAGATCTCCTCGCAGTAGGGAGCGGCATCCAGGGCGAGTCCGTCGATGATCGTCGGGCGCACCACCCAGGTGCCGTCCTCGGCGACCCCCCCGGTGCGGATCGTGCCACCGAGCTCACGGGCCGACTCCACGTACGAGGCGACCTTGTCGAAGTGCCGCTTGCTCGCCAGGGACGAGAACTTCGTCGCCGGGTCGAACGGGTCGCCGATGGTCAGCGCCTCGGCCGCCGCGACGAACCGCTCCATGAACGACTCGTAGAGCGAGGAGTGCACGAAGAGCCGCGAGCCCGCGAGGCAGATCTGCCCGGCGTTGCGAAAGATCGCCTCGACCGCCCAGTGGATGGCGTTGTCGATGTCGGCGTCCTCGAAGACGATGTTCGCGCCCTTGCCGCCGAGCTCGAGCGACACCGGCGCCAGGTGCGTCGCCGCCGACGCCATGACGTACTTGCCCGTCGTCGAGGACCCGGTGAAGGTCACCCGGTCGACCCGGTCGTCACCGGTGAGCGTCGCCCCCGCGGGCGCCCCGAACCCGTTGACGACGTTGAGCACCCCGGGCGGGAAGCCGGCCTCGACGGCCAGGCGCCCAAGCAGCGTCACCGACGCCGGCGTGTCCTCCGACGGCTTGATGATGCAGGTGTTGCCCCACGCGATCGCCGGCGCGATCTTCCACGACGCCATCATCAGCGGGAAGTTCCACGGGCTGATCGCCGCGACGACCCCGGCGGGGCCGAACTCGCTGTAGGTGTGGTGGCCCGAGTCCATCGGGTAGACCTCGCCGACGGCGTCGCGCTGGTGGTCGGCGAAGAACCGGAAGTTCCACACCGAGCGCGCCACGTCGTGCTTGGCCTGCTCGAACGGCTTGGCCATGTTCGTGGAGTCCATCCGCGCGAGGTCGTCGGCGCGCTCCTCCATGAGGTCGGCCAGCCGGTGGATCGCCTTGGCCCGCTCGGCCCGGCCCATCCGCGGCCACGGCCCCTCGTCGAAGGCGCGCCGCGCGCTCTCGATCGCGCGCTCGGCATCCTTCTCCGACGCCTCGGCCGCCTGGGCCCACACCTGCTGCGTCCAGGGGTTCCAGACGTCGAAGCGCTTGCCGTCGATCGACTCGACCTCTTCGTTGTCGATGATGTGGCCGAAGAACTGGAGCTCGCTCATGGGTTCACCTTCTGCGGTGGGGTGTGTTGGGTAGGAACAGCGGTGCGGATGCCGGGGGGCCGGCTCAGGTGCCGGCGCGCGGGTCTGGTGCCCCGCGGCGTTCGGCGAGGGTGACGTCACCGGCACCCCAGTGCGTCAGGGGTACCTCGCGGATCACAACCCGGATGCTTTCGACGGGGGCGTCGACCGCCTCGGCGGCGGCGTGGGTGAGCGCGGAGATCAGGGTGCGCAACTGCACGGGCGTGCGGCCCTCGGCCAAGGTCACCTCGATGAGCGGCATGGCGCTCAGCCCTCCCCGCCGTTGAGGAAGACCGAACCGAGGTTGGTGAAGTGCAGGGCGGTGCTCGACCCGGGAGGTGCGAACACGGCATCCGTCATACCGCCGGTGAGCACGATCCAGCCCGCCTCGATCGCGTGGCCGCGGCGGGCGAGGTCGTTCGCGGCGAGCGCGAGCGCCTCACCGGGGTGGCCCTGCACGGCGGCGCCGGTGGCCGAGTCGACGACGACACCGTCGACCTCGACGAGCACCGCCTCGAGCGCGAGGTCGAGCTCGCTCGGGGGCAGGCCGATCGGACCGGTGACGAAGGCACCGGACGAGGCGTTGTCGGCGGCGACGTCACCGGCGGTGAACCGGAAGTTCTTGTAGCGGCTGTCGATGACCTCGGCGCCGCCCCACACCGCCTCGACCGCGCTCATCGCCTGGGCGCACGTGATGCCGGGGCCCTCGAGGCGCTCGCCCATGACGAAGACGATCTCGGGCTCGATGCGCGGGTGGATCAGCTTGCCCTGGGGCACCGGGTCACCGACCGGCAGCACCATCGCGTCGGTCAGCCACGCGACGAACGGGAAGTGCACACCCATCCGCTGCTGCTTGGCCCGGCTGGTGAGGCCGAGCTTGACGCCGATGAGCTTCTCGCCGCGCTCGAGGCGCTTGGCGAGGTTGAGGTCCTGGATCGCGTAGCCGGTGTCGAGGTCGAGCTCGGGCCACTCGTCGGTGAACGGTTCGCGCTCGCGGCGCTCGTCCTCGCAGCGCAGCAGCTCGGCGGCGACGGACTCGATGTCCCAGCCGCCTTCGGGGGCCGCGCCGGTGGCGGATGCCGTGGACATCAGCGCACGCCCATTCCGGCGAGGTCGCCGAGGTCGACGAGGTTGCGACGCTCCTCGGCGAGCTGGAGGGCGATGTCGATGATCATGTCCTCCTGGCCGCCGACGTACCCGTACTCCCCGACCTTCTGCAGGATCTCGTGGGCCGGGACGTCGTAGCGCTCGGCGGCCCGCTCGGCGTGCAGCAGGAACGAGCTGTAGACCCCGGCGTAGCCCTGGGTGATCGACGCGCGGTCCATCCACGGCAGTCGTGGGATGAAGGGGCGCACGACGTCCTCGGCGGCGGAGAGCACCTCGCCGAGGTCGACGCCGGTGCGGATGCCCATCCGCTCGAAGGTCGCGGCCAGCACCTCGGTCGGGCTGTTGCCGGCCCCGGCGCCGAGGGCGCACAGCGCGCCGTCGATCTGCAGCGCCCCGGCCTGGTAGGCGAGCACCGAGTTGGCGATGCCCAGGCTGAGGTTCTGGTGGCCGTGGAAGCCGACCTGGGCCTGCGGCCCGATCTCGTCGATGACCGCCTTGATCCGCTCCTGCGCGTCGCTGAGCACGAGCGCACCCGCGGAGTCGACGACGTAGACGCACTGGGCTCCGGCATCCACCATGATCCGGGCCTGCTCGGCGAGCTTGGCCGGCGAGGCCTTGTGGCTGAGCATGAGGAACCCGACGGTCTCCATGCCGAGCGCGCGGGCCGCACCGAAGTGCTGGATCGACACGTCGGCCTCGGTGCAGTGGGTGGCGATGCGCGCGACCGAGGCGCCGGCGGCGTGCGCCTTCTTCAGCTCGTGCACCGTGCCGAGGCCGGGCAGCATGAGGATCGCGATCTTGGCCTGGCGGGCCTCCTCGACCGCGGCCGCGATGAGCTTCATCTCCTCGACCTTGGAGAAGCCGTAGTTGAAGCTCGAGCCGCCGAGGCCGTCGCCGTGCGAGACCTCGATGACCTGCACGCCGGCGCTGTCGAGGGCGTGCACGACGCCGCGCACCTGCTCCTCGGTGAACTGGTGGCTCATCGCGTGCGAGCCGTCGCGCAGGGTGGAGTCGGTGATCCGCAGGTCGCGCTCGCCGCCGGCCTTCGGGGTGTTGGCGAGCACGTCGGTCTCGGTCAGCTCCTCGACGACGACGGGGGCGTCCTCGGGGCGGATGGTCATGTCACCCATGTCAGACACCGGCCTTCTGCGCGTCGGCGCCGGCGCCGACGAGCGGGTCAGGGACGTCGCCGAGCTGGGCCGACGACTTCCACGTGGACGCGACGCCGAGCCGGTGGGCGACCATGATGTCGCCGACCCGGGCCGCAGCCGCGGTGATGATGTCGAGGTTGCCCGCGTAGTCGGGCAGGTAGTCGCCGCGGCCCTTGACCTCGATGGGCACGAACACGCGGGCCATGCCCTTCCAGGTGTCGCGGGCGTGGTCGAACTGGGGGTCGGCCCGCAGGTGGTAGCCGGGCACGTAGTCCTGCACCTCGGCGACCATGGCGTGGATGGAGGCCAGGATGCGGTCCTGCAGCTCACCGGGCTCGGCGGCCTCGGCGGGGATGGCGCAGAACACCGAGTTGCGCATCATCAGCGGCGGCTCGACCGGGTTGAGGATGATGATCGCCTTGCCGCGCTCGGCGCCGCCGACGACCTCGAGGGCCGCCGAGGTGGTCTCGGTGAACTCGTCGATGTTGGCGCGGGTGCCCGGGCCGGCGGACTTGCTCGAGATGCTCGCGACGATCTCGGCGTAGGGGACTGGCACGACCGAGGAGACGGCCTTGACCATCGGGGTCGTGGCCTGCCCGCCGCAGGTGATCATGTTGACGTTCATCGCGTCGAGGTTGAAGTCGAGGTTGACCGGGGGGCACAGGTACGGGCCGACGGCTGCGGGGGTCAGGTCGACGGCGAGGATGCCGGCCTCGGCGTAGCGCGGGGCGTTCGCCTCGTGCGCCTTGGCGGAGGTGCACTCGAAGACGATGTCGGGAAGCTCGTCCTGGGCGAGCAGCCAGTCGACGCCCTCGTGGCTGGCCTCGAGGCCGAGCGACGTCGCGCGACGCAGACCGTCGGATGCCGGGTCGACCCCGATCATCCAGCGCGGGTCGAGCACGTCGCTGCGGCGCATGAGCTTGAACATCAGGTCGGTGCCGATGTTGCCGGGCCCGACGATGGCGGCGGTGCCCTTGGTCCTCGCAGGGGTGGACATGGTGCTCCTTCGGCGATCGGGGTGGTTCAGACGAACCGGGCGGTGACGCTGCCGAGCCCGGCGAACGTCGCGGTGAAGGTGTCGCCGACAGCGACGGGGGCCATGGCGCACACGGCCCCGGGAAGGACGACGTGGCCCGCCTCGAGGGTGATGCCGCGGGCGCCGACGGTGTTGGCGAGCCAGACCAGGGAGTTCAGCGGCGAGCCGAGCACGGCCCCGCCCGCCCCGGTGCCGACGACCTGGCCGTTGCGGTGGAAGGTCGCCCCCGCAAGGCGAAGGTCCACGGCATCCACGGCGGTGGGGGTGGAGCCAAGCACGACGGCACCCGAGCTCGCGTTGTCGGCGATGGTGTCGAGCAGTCCGATCTTCCAGTCGCGGATGCGGCTGTCGACGATCTCGAGGGCCGGCAGGACGAAGTCGACGGCGCGCAGGGCCTCGTGGGCCGTGACGCCGGGGCCCTTGAGCGGCTTCTTGAGCACGAAGGCGATCTCGGGCTCGACCCGCGGCTGGAGGAAGGTGCCCACCGGGATCGGCATGTGCTCGAGGTGGAAGAAGTCGTCGAGCAGGTGGCCGTAGTCGGGCTCGGTGACCCCGAGCAGCCGCTGCATCGCCGCGCTCGTCAGGCCGACCTTGTGACCCTGCACGGTGCGCCCGGCGGCCAGGCGCTGCTCGATCTGGAGCAGCTGGATGGCGTAGGAGTCCTCGAGGGTCATGCCCTCGTAGGTCGAGGTGAGCGGCTCGAGCGGCTCCCGGGACTCGTAGGCCGCGAGCAGCCGACCGGCCACCAGCGTGCGGGTCTCGTGGTCCACGGGGGGTTCCTCTCGGGTGGGTGCTTCAGACGATGACGACGGTCTGCTGCTGACGGTGATGACGCTACGGATGCCGCGCGCGCCGCGCCCCCGACGTTCCGCTCCCGGGAACGAGTCACCCTGACGTGCTCGCGAGGAAAGGTCAGGAGGTGTGCGCGCGGGCGATGCGACGGCTCGCGGCGACGAGCACGGGGACGAAGCGGTCGACCTTCGGCTCGATGGCCTCGGTCGGGCCGAACACGGAGATCGACGCGATGGCCTCGCGGTGCACGATGACGGGCACCGCCACCGAGGACGCCCCGTCGAAGGACTCGCTGTGCGACACCGCGTAGCCGACCTTGCGCACCGACTCCAGGCAGCGGTCCCAGTCGGCCTCGGTGCGCACCGTTCGGCTGACCCGAGGGGGGAACCCGGCGCGGCGACGCGCGGCATCCGCCCCGGTGTTCCAGGCGGCGATCGCCTTGCCGCTGCTCGTCGTGTGGGCGGGCAGCCGGCGCCCGAAGTGCCCGAGGATGCGCACCCCGTCGCTGTTCTCGATGCGCTCGACGAAGACGATGTCCGGGCCGTCGGGCACCGAGAGGTTCACGGTGAGCCCCGTCGCAGCCGCGACCTGGCGCAGGATCGGCAGGGCCGCGTGGCGCAACTGGTTGCGGGCCAGGGCCAGCTCGCCGAGCTCGTAGATGTGGATGCCGAGGCGGTACTGGCCCGAGTGGGCGTCCTGCTCGACGAACCCGCGGCTGGCCAGGGTCTGCAGCAGCCGGTGCGCCGTCGACTTCGCGACCCCGAGGCGGCGGGCGATGTCGGAGACGCCCAGCTCGCCGTCGGTCGCGAAGCACTCGAGTACGTCGAGGGCGCTGCCCACGGACTTCAGCGCGGAGCCGTGGGCGTCGACGCCCTGGGAACGCTTGGGGGTCGTGGCGCACCACGCCTGGTCCTGAGCAACGATCGACATGCCTTGGGCTCCTTTGCCGAGTGGGCCGATGCGATGACACTGCGGCCCGGCGCATGGTTCGATCAACGAATGCGTTCCACTGAGCGGAACGAGCCCCCGGTGTCGTTGCTCGCACGCGCCGCCGCGATCGTCGGGGCGTTCGACGACCGTGACCCCGTGCTGTCCCTCGCCGAGCTGTCGCGGCGCACGGGGCTGCCCAAGTCGAGCGTGCACCGGATCGTCGCCGAACTCGTGGCCCTGCGGGTGCTCGAGCGCCAGGAGTCGCGGCCGTCGGGGGAGGGCTACCGGCTCGGGATGTGGCTGTTCGAACGTGGCGAGCTCGTGCCGACGCACCGCACGCTGTCCGAGGCGGCCCTGCCGATCATGGAGGACCTTCGCGAGGTGACCCGCCAGCGCATCCACCTCGCGGTGCTCGAGGGAGTCGACGTCGTCTACGTCGAGATCCTGGGGTCGAGCGGTGCCGACGTGGCCTCACGCACGGGCGGTCGCTTCCCCGCGCACGCGACCGGGGTGGGGAAGGCGATCCTCGCGTACAGTCCGGCCGCGACCGTGCGGGCCCGCATCGATGCCGGGCTGCCGCGGCTGACCCCGCGCACGATCACCACCCCCGGGGGCTTGACCCGGGAGCTGCGCAAGATCCGCTCGGTGGGCATGGCCATGGACCTCGAGGAGTCGCACGTCGGGGTGTCGTGCGTAGCCGCCCCCGTGTTCGGCGCCGACCGCAGGGTCCGCGCCGGTCTGTCGGTGACCGGCCCGACGAAGGCCGTCGACCCGGGAACCCTCGGACCGGCGGTGCGCACCGCGGCGTTCACCCTGAGCCGCGTCCTGCGCGAGTCCGGCCTCTGACGGCATCCGGATGCCGTGACCTCGCCGTGGGTGCGGACGTGGTCGCCAGAGCGACCACGTCCGCACTCTCGGCCAGGATCTCAGCGCTTGATGAGGGGGGAGCGGACGGCGCCCGACTCCTTGTCGCCCTCGTTGAAGAAGTCCTCGCGGTGGATGTCGCGCGGGAAGAGCCGCTTGGACATCAACGTCTTCAGCGCGGCCTCGACCATCGGCGGAGGGCCGCACAGGTACCCCGAGGACCCCGACAACGTCGGGTGGTCGGCAGCGATGACGTCGGTCACCATGCCGAAGCCGTATGCCGTGGCGTCACTTCCGCAGTCGGCCTGCGTCTCCTCGGACAGGCACGGTCGGTAGGTGAACCGATCGGGGTGCTGCGCCGCCAGTGCCTGGAAGTACTCCACGTCGTAGAGCCACTCCCTGCTCCGACCGCCCTGGTAGAGGGTGAGGTGACCGGCATACGCGTCGTTCTCCAGCGCATGCCGGATCATCGACTTCAGGGGCGCCAGGCCCGTGCCGCCCCCGACGAGGATGGCCGGGCGGTCGCCATCGGTCTTGAGCACGAAGCGACCGTAGGGCCCCGAGACGCTCACGGCATCCCCGACCGACAGGCCACCGAACACCCAGCCGTCGGTGCCCCGGCCTCCGGGCACGTTGCGCACGTGGAACTCCAGCCGTCGGGTCTCGGTGGGCGGTGAGGCGATCGACCAGGTGCGGTCCACGACCGGGAGCCCGTCGCGAGCCGGCACCGAGAACTTCAGGTACTGCCCGGCGTTGAACGCGATGTCGCGATCGAGCTCGACGACGAGGCGCCGGGTCTGCAGCGCGATCTCCTCCAGGGCCACGACGGTGCCGGTGAAGTCCTGCACCGGGTGCACGGGCACGCTCTCGTCGACGTCGATGTCGGCCTCGATCACCACGTCGGAGCGCGGGCAGGCCACGCACGGCAGCAGCTTGCCCTCGTCGCGCTCGTAGTCCATGAGCGCGAACGAGCTCGCCGCACCGTGGTCGACCTCGCCGTCGACGACATCGGCCTTGCACGTCGCGCAGGTGCCGTGGGTGCACGAGTGCGGCAACCAGACCCCGGCGCGCAGGCAGGCGTCGAGGATCGACTGGTCCTCCCGGCACTGCACCTCGCGGCCGAGCGGCTCGACGGTGATCGTGTGGGTCTGGATCATGGCTGCTCACTCACTCGATTGCTCCTGACTCGATGGCGTCGTCGGATCTGTCGAAAGCTGTCTCCGACTTCGTGCGACCTACCTGCTGTTCTTGGCCATCTCGGGCCGGAGGCCGTGGTCACATCGCACGAAGTCGGAGAACCAGTGCGCGACGCGGGTCAGGCGACGACGCGCATCCCGATGACGTCCTTGTGCTCGACGCCGATCTCCTCGAGGGTCTGGTCATCGCGCGGCGTGAACTGCTCGCCGTGCAGGGTCCACACCCGCTGCGCCGCCGGATCGAAGTCCGGGTCCTCCTCGGCGTAGGGCACGACGAGCCCGTTCCAGAAGTCACCCCAGGTCATCGCCTTGGGGGCCCGGAAGCACGCCGCGGCGCAGAACCACATGTTGCCCTGGAACCACAGGTGCACGAGCTGGTCGTCGCCGTACAGCTCCTGGCGGGAGCGGGACGGGAAGTCGTACGTGCCGATGCTCTTGACGGCCATGGTGATCAGCCCTCCGATCCGATGTTGGAGTGGTCCGCGGCGTCGTGCCACTTCTGCCAGTTCCTGTCGTCGACCGAGCCCTTGTACTCGCCGCCGTCGCCGTCCTGGATGCCGTACCAGGTCAGCACGTCGGGCACCGTCGGCCCGCCGCAGTTGCCCTGGTAGATCTGGTGCACCGGCAGCCACGCCTGCACGTACTTCTCGGGCTCGCGCTCGAAGATCCACTGGCACCCGTCGGAGCAGGTCTGGAACTTCTCGCCGTTGTAGACCGACTCGCGCTGGCACAGCGTCGTCGGGTCGCCGGGCTCGGTGAAGAGCATCGGCACCTGGCAGACCTGGCACAGCTGGGGCAGACCGCGCGCGAAGTGCCGCCCGCCGGCCTCGATGTTCTTGGCCTCCTTGTCCCACAGCGGCTTGTAGAGCTGGTCGAACGTCTCGGTGTAGTTCTCCGAGAGCCACTTCTGCGCGTCGGCGTCGGGCACGGTCGTCGTGAAGGCCGCCGCGTGGGAGAACTGGTAGAGGGTCCAGTACACCTGGTGGGAGAGGATCTCCTTCTCGGCGATGGCGTCATCCACGTGCATGGGCGGGCGGATGCCGTAGAACGCCAGGTCCTGGAACAGGCCACCGAGCATCTGCTCCTCGAAGTAGAGCTCGAAGGCCTCCTTCCAGCTCATGACCTTGCGCGGCAGCATGTAGTCGAGCATCTGGGCGACCAGGGCGGTGACCCGGTACCCCCGCCAGAACCACTTGTCGATCCACGCCTGGACGATCGGCACGTTGGCCTCGTCCTGCTCGAGCAGGAACTTGATCGCCTCGAGGCCCAGCGTCATGTGCCGCGACTCGTCGGACTGCGCCGAGAAGCCGAAGGTCATCGTCGGCAGGTCGCCGTTGAACGAGGCACCCGACATGAAGGGCACGAACAGCAGGTTGGTCAGCAGGTACTCGAAGGAGAACCCGATGGCGATGAGGAACTCGAACGGCCCGGCCGACAGGGCGTCGTCGAAGAACGACTTCGGCACCGACAGGTACCAGACCCGGTCATGCTGCTCGAGGTAGTTGTGGAAACCGCCGTAGTACTTGTTGTAGTTGCTCAGCGTGTGGATCTCGGTCTGCGTGTGCCGCATCTCGTCGATCGACTGGCACAGGGCCGCGAACCGCGGGCCAGGCCCGTCGAGGTGACGCGCGAGGTAGGCGAAGTTGCGGTGGGCCTGGTACTCCAGCGGCGTCACACCCTGGAGAAAGAGCTTCATCGCGTTGAGGTAGGAGGCCTCGGTCAGGGAGAGGTGACCCTGGCTCTGGGCGAACCCGTCGAGCACGGCATACAGGCGCTTGTCCTTCTCGGCCTGGTACTTGGTGTACGAGTCGACGGTGAGGCGGAACGGGTCCTCCCACTTGCTCCAGTCGTGGATCTTGATGCCCTCGAACTCGGTGTGGGGAAAGACGTCCGAACGGTCGACGTAGGAGGGCTCCCAGTCCAGGTCTCGGGTCAGCGCCTCATAGCGCTGCTTCATCGTCAGCTTGCGCGGGGCCTTGGGGGCGATCGTCATGTCAGCCAGCCTTTCTCAGTGGTCCCAGGCGATGACGATCTCGTCGTCATCCCATTCCTTGATGTGCCCGAAATAGCTCACGATGGCGAGCTGGAACTCGTGGGTCTCCCACTCGCGGCCGAGGCGTTCCTCGACCGACTCACGGGTGACGACGAGGCGACCGGGTGCGGTGATCCGCACGAGCCCCGGCATGTGCTGAACCGTGCAGCCGTCGTTCGTGGCCTCGATGGCCTCGACGACCGAGCGGTTGGCCTCGCTCTCCTGGATGTCCACACCGACGGTGCGGGTGGAGGCGGTGGTGCTCATCGTGTCGTCCTTCCGGGGTCAGGCGGTCAGCGCCGCGACGGCGTCACGGACGGTGGTGGCGGTGGCCTCGACGTGGGCGGCAGCACCGGCACCGACGAGCTCGTCGGCACGGGCGGCGAGCGGGGCGATGGCTGCATGTGCGGCTGCGAGCGCCTCGGTCGTGGTGGCCGCGAGGAGCGCCTTGTTCGCAGAACCCGTCTCGGGGTCGGCCACCCATGCCTTGTACAGGGCGTCGACCCACTTGCGCTGGTCGGTGAACCACGACGCCTGGTGCTGGGCGAGCAGGCTGTACGACCCGGCGCCGGCGTCGATGGCGGCATCGTCGAGGTGACCGAAGAACAGCCCGTAGATGAGCCGGTCGAGCACGTCGAGGCGGATGAGGGCCTTGCCCCAGTCCTTCTCGAGGAAGAGCTCCTCCATGTAGCGGCGCAGCCCCTGCAGCGAGGCGTCCTCGACCCATCGGGTCTTGGCCTCGCCGAGCAGTGCGGCGGTGCCACCGTCGAGGGCGATCCCGATACGGCTGACGGCCTGGGCGTTGCCGATCCGGTCGAAAGCCGCATAGGCGGCGCACTGGGTGATGGTCGTGCCGAAGCCGAAGCGCGCGATGTCGCACGAGACCATCTGGGCGCCCGACTCGTAGTGACGCAGCGGCACGAGGAGCTCACCCATGAGCGCGGACCAGGCGTCCGGCATCCGGGAGAGGAGGTCGCGCTTGTCGAGGTAGTCGAGCGTGGAGGCCACGGCATCCGCCATCGCCGCCCGGGAGGTGACGTACGGGGCGTAGTAGTACTGGCGCGGGTCCGTGAACGAGTACGGGTCGGTGAGCCGGAACGCGCTGAACGCCTCGTCGTAGATGTCGTGGGCGGGGTCCCACAGGGGCCGGTAGTGGAAGTTCTCCTTCGGCTGGATGCCGATGGAGCCCTCCTCGTAGCGGGATGCCGGGCGGTCGCCGTAGCGCTCGACGAGGTGGGTGAACGTCTTTCGTGGCGGCTCGATGACCTGGGTTCGGAGCTCGTACTGCACGGTGCCTCCTCGGGGCGGGTCCTGCGGATCGGTGTGACGAGGTGGTCGAAGGTGGTGGGCTGCCGCGAGTGGGGCGGTCGCCGGTGCGGTTCCCGGGCCGGTGGCTGGTGCGGCCGGTCAGGGAACGTGGTGGTGGCTGACGCCCGACTCCACGAGCAGGCGCACGATGAGGTCGGGCAGGGCGTCGGGCCCGTCGAGCTCGTGGGGAAGCTCGGACTCGAAGCCGTCGCCGACAAGACGCCCGTATGCCGTGCCGTCCTCGAACGTCGTCGACACGCGGGCCGCTCGCCCGGCATGGGTCACGCTGAAGGCCAGCTCGTGCGGGAGGGTCTCGTCGACGAGCTGGAGCCGGTCGTCGGCCTGGCCGAGGATGGCGTTGGCCTCGCTGACGAGCTGCTCGGCGAGCGAGCGGATGGCGACCTGGCGGTCGGCTCCGGTGCCGGTGGCGATCCGCCGGCTGATCCGGGTCTCGGGCATCGGGGCGAGCTCGTCGAGCTCGGGAAGCTGGTCCTGCGGGGTGCCGACGATCTCGGCGACCCGGAGCATGAACGGGGTCATGGGGTGTCCTCTCCGTGCGTGAGTGCGGCGGCGACGGCATCCGCGCCAGCCGTGGCGACCTGCTTGTCCTGGACGGCCGAGCCGCCGGAGGCGCCGACCGCCCCGACGAGCGCACCGTCGACGAGCACGGGAACCCCGCCGCCGAAGGCGGCGACCCGGCCACGCTGGGCGATGCCCTCGCGCACGGCATCCTCATTCGAGATGGCCTCGTAGAACTCGTCGGTGGGGATGCCGTTGAAGCCGGCCACGGTCCATGCCTTGTCCTGCGCGATTCCGCCGGAGAGGGCGAAGGCGCCGTCCATCCGGGCGAAGGCGAGCAACCCGCCGGTGCTGTCGGACACCGCGATGTTGAAGGCGCCGCCGATCTCGGCGGCCCGCGCCAGAGCGGCGTCGAGCGCGACCCGGGCCCCGGCATACGTGAGGTCGTGGTGGGTGCGGACCAGCATCGGTGCTCTCCTTCGGCGCGTGCGGGCAGGGGCCATCGCGGTGACGGCGGCCGGTTGGTGGGCCGCCGTCACCGTGACGACGGGGTCGATCAGGTCAGGACCGAGGTGAACGCGTCGTTGAGCTCGCGAGCGTGGTAGAACACGCCCTTGCCCAGCGCGTCAGGGGTCCAGACGTTCATCGGGCGGTCCGGGTAGGCCAGGTAGCCGCCGGCGAACACCTCGTTGCGGTTGCCCGAGGGGTCGAAGAAGTAGACGGTCTGGCCACGGGTGATGCCGTGACGGGTCGGGCCGACGTCGATCGGCACGTCGTCCATGGAGAACAGGTCCGCGGCGCGGCCGACCTCGGTCCAGTCGCCGAGGCGGAAGGCGAAGTGGTGCAGCTTGCCCTGCGGGCCGGCGAGCACGGCGAGCTGGTGGATCTGGGTGGAGTTCGTCATCCAGGTCGCGATGATGTCGGCGTCGTCATCGAGGCTGGTCTGCACCCGCTCGGTGGCGTAGAAGCCGAACACGTCGGTGAGGAAGCGGTCCATCATCCCGGGGTCCTCGGCGGTGATGAGCGAGTGGTCCAGGGCGGGGACCCCGACGCCGACGAGGTGGCGGGGGAAGGAGTCCGGGTTGTGCGTGCCGACCTCGGTGCCGATGAGGGTGGCCTCGTGGTAGACCTCGAAGACGTGGTCGGACGGGGTGGTGAACCGGATGCCGTCGCCGATCTCGGGGTTCTCGCCCTTGCTCATCCGCTCGACGGTGACGCCGAAGGTCTGGGCCTTCTTCTCGATCTCGTCGATGTCGGAGGAGTACTGCACCTTCCAGCCGTACTTGACCAGGCCGACGCCGCCCTCCTCGAGGACGACCGAGTGGTGGTCCCACTCGTCCCAGGCCTTGTAGTAGACCTTGTTGCCCTCGGAGAGGGTTTCGTACAGGCCCATCGTGTTGGCGTAGTGGTCCTTGGCCTCGGCCAGGTCGGTGACGCGGACGTGGGCGTAGCCCAACCTCATGACTGCCATTACTGCTCCTTGGGGGTGGTGCCGGCCATCAGGCCCGCGGCTGCGTGGGCCTCGGCGCGCTGCCGGGCCTTGTCGTTGATCATGTGCAGGAAGGTGTTGACGAGACGGACGTTCTCGCCCCGCAGCTCGATCGTGATGTCGGTGTCGGGCACGGCCCGGCACGTCAGGCAGGTGCCGTCGAGGTGTTCGTCCTCGGTGAGCACCGTGTCGGCGACCGGGTGGTCGTAGCGGAACTGACCCGAGCGGCAGTCGACCTTGCAGATCGCACAGCCGCCGCGACGGCATCCCACCGTGTACGCGAAACCCGCCTTGTACAGACCGCTGAGCACGGTCTCTCCGGGCTCGAGGTAGATGACCTCGCCCGTGGGGTGGATCGTCACGGTCGGCACTGCCGCTCCCTTGCGCTCAGTGGTGGCGACGCCATGTCGCTCACATTGAGAGTCGCGGGGTGCGGGGGGTGGGACCACCCACGTTCCGTGGAGAGGAACGTCAGCGGCGCAACGCGGCGGCCATTCGCTGCTGGGCGACCTCCGAGTGGAAGAGCAGCCCGGAGAGCCGCGCCATCTCGTCGCCGTGGCTGTCGAACTGCGCGACGAGGTCGGTGGTGAGCAGGCGCTTGGCCTCGACCAGGCCCTGCCGGGCACCCGCGCGCAGGTGGTCGAGCACGCGCGCGACGACGGCATCCATCTCGTCCGCGGGGGCGACGTGCGTGACCAGGCCCTGGTCTCGGGCCTCGGTGGCGCTCACGCTGCGGCCGGTGAGGAACCAGTCGGATGCCGCGCGCGGGCTGAGGCGGGCGCGCAACGGGATGGAGATGACGGCGGCCGCCAGGCCCAGGCGCACCTCGGTGAGCGCGACCGTGACCGAGTCGGCGCACACGACGATGTCGCTGGAGGCCACGAGCCCGAGGCCGCCGGCTCGCACGGGGCCGTCGAGCCGGGTGACGACCGGGACCGGCGCCGCGACGATCGCGCGCTGGAGGGCGATGATGCCGCGCGCGGACTCGACCATGTCGACGGTCGCGGCCTCCTTGAGGTCGGCGCCGGCGCAGAACACCGGGTGCGAGCTGAGCAGGAGGATGCCGTGCAGCGACTCGTCGGCGCCCGCCTGCGCGAGGTGGTCGATCAGCTCGGCGATGAGGCGACGCGAGAGGGCGTTGCGGTTGGCCGGGGAGTCCAGGGTGATGACGGCGATGCGGTCGTCGTCGGCCCGGTGCACCAGTGCGTCGCTCACCCTCCGACCCTAGCCCCGACTTCTTGCACTCCAGCCACCGCACCGCCCGCGACTTCTTGCACCCCAGCCACCCACACTGCGCGGGTGTCAGCGGCCGTCGACGAGCCGCGCCAGGTGGGCCCGCACCACGGCGTCGACCAGCACGGTCGGGAAGGGCTTGTTGTAGAGCAGCTTCAGCGTGATGGCGCCCGAGCTGTGGGTCGCCAACGCCGCCGTGGTCTGCGGGTCGAGGTCGCGCTCCTCGGGCAGGGGGTAGATCGCCAGGTGCGCCTTCCAGGGAGCGGCGTGCAGCAGACGCTTGCCGTCGACGAGGAAGACGGGCATGGCGTACGAGATCTCCTGGGTCGCCTCTGGTGCGTGGTGCTGAACGATGTCGCGCAGGATGCCGTAGAACTCACGCCCCGCGTCGCTTGCCGACGCGAGGTGGTGCGCCACGGCATCCGGCACCGGTGGTCGCGAGGTGGATGCCGGAGTCTCGTCTGGCGTCGTCGGCTGATCTGACGCTGGTCCTCGGCATCCGGGGGAGTCAGCCATGCCCGTCATCCTGCCCCCGCCTCGCCCGACTTCGTGCGACTTGCGTGCGGTTGCGGGGCCACAACGGGCGATTCAGCGCACCGAAGTCGCACGAAGTCGGGGGAGTTGCAGGTGGCTGGGGTGCAAGAAGTCGGGGGTGGTCAGCCGTAGGTGTCTCGTGGGCCGCGTCCGTCGTTGGCCCGGCGCTGCCCGCGCGACCACGACGGTCCCCCCGGCCCGAGCACCCGAAGCTCGCTGACCGTGCCCTCACCGACGTCCTCGGCCAGGCGGGCCAGCAGGCTCGAGGAGAGCAGCCGCAGCTGGGTGGCCCACGCCGTGGAGTCGGCCCGCACCGTGAGCACACCGTCCTCGAAGACCACCGGGGCACAGTGCAGCGCGATCTCCGGCCCGACGATCTGCGGCCACCGCCCGATGACCGCCCCCACGGCCACGTCGACGGCCCATCCACGCTCGACGACGAACTGGTCGAGCTGCTCCCCGAGCAGCTTCGGGTCGCGACCGGTGCTCGTGCGCTCGCCGACCGGCACGTCCTTGACCCGGCGACGCGGGCGCAGACCCGGCCGCAACCCCTTGGCCTTGGCGGCGGCCCGCGCCCTGGCGAGCGCGGCGGCGGCCGCCTCCCCGGCATCCCCGATCGTGAGGTGTTCGGGCTCATCGGAGGTCGGGGTCGACTCTGCCGGGGAAGCCCTCTCCTCGCTGGACGAGCGTTCTCCAGGAGAGTGCGGCTTCATCGGGTCACCCGATACGGCGTCAGTCACGTTCGCTCACCGACCCCAGCGTCACCGAGAACGTGCGCCCCACCAGGTCGGTCGGCACGTCGGCGGGCACCGCGGCGGTGATGATCACCTGCTCGCAGTCCGCCACCATCGCGGCCAACCGCTCGCGCCGCCCGGTGTCGAGCTCGGCGAACACGTCGTCGAGCACCAGCACGGGGTCATCGCCGAGGTCGGTGCGCAGCAGCTGGTAGGCCGCGAGCTTGAGCCCCAGCGCGAACGACCAGCTCTCGCCGTGGCTCGCGTACCCCTTGGCCGGCAGCTCACCGAGCCCCAGGATCACGTCGTCGCGCTGCGGCCCGACGAGGCACACCCCCCGCTCGATCTCCTGCGCCCGCACCTCGGCCAGCGTCGCAAGGATCTCGCTCTCGAGCTCGTCGACCTCGGGCACCTCCCCGGCCGCGATCCGCTCGGCGGTCTCGGCGCGCAGCGACGACTTGTACGTCAGCGTCGCGTTCGCCGGCCCGGCACTGACCTCGTCGTACGCGGCCGCGAGGAACGGGCCGAGGTCACGCAGCAGCCGCAGCCGTGCGTACAGCAGGTGCGACCCGGCGCCGGCCAGCTGGGAGTCCCAGACATCCAACGTGTGCAGAGCCGAATCACGTTGTGCCGCAGCCTCACTGCCCAGCTCGGATGCCGTCCGCGCACCTCGGCGACCACCTCGCCGCAGCACGGGGGCGGCGGACTTCAGCAGGGCTCCGCGTTGGCGCAGGATCTTGTCGTAGTCCGAGCGCACCCCGGCCCACCGGGGCTGGCGGGCCACGAGCAGGTCGTCGAGGAAGCGCCGGCGCTCACCGGGATCGCCCTTGACCAGGGCGAGGTCCTCCGGGGCGAAGAGCACGGTCCGCAGGGTGCCCAGCACGTCCCGCGGGCGGGTCAGCGGTGAGCGGTTCAGCCTGGCCCGGTTGGCCCGGCCGGGGTTGATCTCGAGCTCGATCATGCTCTCGCGCCCGTCGCGCACGACTGCACCGCGGATGACGGCCTGGCTCGCGCCGAACCGCACGAGCGGGGCGTCGGTGGCGACCCGGTGGCTCGACAACGAGGCCAGGTACCCCAGGGCCTCGACGAGGTTGGTCTTGCCCTGCCCGTTCAGGCCGACCAGCGTGGTCACCCCCGGCTCGAGCGGAAGCTCGGTCGAGGTGTAGCTGCGGAAGTCGACGACGCTCAGGTGCCGGACGTGCACCCGGGATCAGCTCTTCTTGGCGGCACGCTTTCGCGTGGATCCCGCACCGGACGACGGGCCGGCCGCAGCGGCCTCGCGACCCTTGGCAGCGGCCGCCTTCGCGGTGCGCGGGGCCTTCTCCTTGGCCGCCGCCTTCTTCGTGGCCGCGGCGGCCCCGGCCTCAGCCGGCACCCCGGTCCGCAGGGCCTCACCCTCGGCGGTGGTCATCACCTGGTGCCCACCGAACTCACCGCGAAGAGCGGCGACGGCCTGCATCGTCGGGGAGACCTGCTGGCGGGAGGCGAACCGGGCGAACAGCGACGCGGAGATCACCGGCATCGGCACGCCGAGGTTGATTGCCTCCTCGACGGTCCAACGGCCCTCGCCGGAGTCGGTGGTGTAGTCCGAGACGTCGGCCAGGCCCGGGTTCTCCTCGAGGGCCTTGACCATCAGGTCGAGCAGCCAGGAGCGCACCACGGTGCCTCGGCTCCACGCCTTGAACGCCCCCGGCACGTTCTCGACGATGTCCTTCTTCTCGAGCAGCTCGTAGCCCTCGGCGTAGGCGTGCATGAGGCCGTACTCGATGCCGTTGTGCACCATCTTCGTGTAGTGCCCGGCACCCACCTTGCCGGCGTGCACGAACCCCTCGTCGCGCGGGCCCTCGGGGCGCAGCGCGTCGAAGATCGGCATCGCCTTCTTCACGTTGGCGGCGGTCCCACCGACCATCAGGCCGTACCCGTTGTCCAGGCCCCAGATGCCACCGGAGACACCACAGTCGAGGTAGCCGATGCCCTTGGCCTTGAGCAGCTTCTCGTTCTCGAAGTCCTCGGTGTACTTGCTGTTGCCTCCGTCGATGACGAGGTCACCCTTGTCGAGGAGGTCGGCGAGCTTGGCGACGGTGTCGCGGGTCGGGGCACCGTGCGGCACCATCACCCAGACCACCCGCGGAGCGTCGAGCCTGCGCACCATGTCCGCGAGGGACGACGCGTCGGACACCGCCTTGTTGCGGTCGTACCCCACGACCTCGTGGCCTGCGCGGCGGATCCGCTCGCGCATGTTGCCACCCATCTTGCCCAGACCGACCAGACCCAGCTGCATGTCGTGACTCCTCGTGGTGATGGTGGTGACGGTGGTGACGCGTGTCCTGCGGGGTGCCGCGACCTCAGCTGGCGAACCGCACCGGCATGAGCACGTAGCGGTAGGAGGTGTCGGCCTCGCCGTCCTCCTCGGCCTGCCCGGTGAGCACGGCCGGACGTGAGGCCTGGGTGAACGAGATGCGGCTGAACGGGGTGCCGACCGCACCGAGCCCGTCGAGCAGGTAGGTGGGGTTGAAGGCGATCTCGATCTCGGGCCCGGTCAGGGTGGCCTCGACGGCCTCGGACGCCTGGGCGTCGTCGCCGGTGCCGGCCTCGATCGCGACCTGTCCCTCGCTGAAGCGCAGCCGCACCGGCGTGTTGCGCTCGGCGACGAGCGCCACGCGCTTGACGGCCTCGACGAGGTCGTTGGTGCGCACGACCGACTCGGTCTCCGAGCTGGACGGGAAGATCGACGCGACCTTCGGGTACTCACCGTCGAGGAGTCGCGTGGTGGTGTGCCGCTGGCCGGCCTCGAACCCGACGAGGCCGTCGCCACCCGCCGCGGTGCCGAGGGCGACGTCGACCGAACCGCTGGCCCCGAGCGAGCGCGAGATGTCGGACAACGTGCGCGCCGGGATGAGCACGACGTGGCTGGCGTCGGTCGCCGTCGGGTTCCAGTGCAGTTCACGCATGGCGAGGCGGTAGCGGTCGGTGGCGAGCAGCGTCATGGTGTCGCCCTCGACCTCGACCCGCACGCCGGTCAGGATCGGCAGGGTGTCGCCACGGTCGGCGGCCACGGACACCTGGGCCACGGCCTGGGTGAACAGGTGCCCGTCGATGGACCCGCTCGGCTGGGGCGCCGACGGCAGCGTCGGGTAGTCGTCGGCCGGCATCATCAGCAGGCTGAACCGCGACGAGCCGCACGTGACCTGGACCTTTGCGCCCTCGGTGACGACGTCGATCGGCCGGTCCGGCAGGTTGCGTGAGATGTCGGCGAGCAATCGCCCGAGCACCAGGACCGTGCCCGGCTCGGAGACCTCGGCCGCGACGGTGATGCGGGCCGAGACCTCGTAGTCGAACGCGGAGAGGGTCAGCGTGCCGTCGTCCTCGGCGTGCAGCAGGATGCCGGCCAGCACCGGCACCGGAGGACGTGCGGGAAGACCGCGGGCCACCCAGGTGACCGCTTCGGCCAGGACGTCACGCTCGACGCGAAACTTCACGGCATACCACCTCGTCCGGCGCGTCGGGCGCGCCCTTGCTCGTGCACAGATGTGACCCGCCCCGGTGAGCGGTCGCGCGGTGCGCGCGGTGCCGATCCGGACGGGGAAACCGAGACTAGACCACCCACGGCACCTGCGCCCCTGCGAACCCCTGAAATACCCGCTGTCCGGGCACCCGATGACGGATGCGGGTTGTCATTCGGATGTCGCGTGGGATGCCGTTCGGGTCGTTGTCGGGGCCGAGATGAGTTCCAGATGTCTCATCGTTGTCATAGGTCCTGTGGATCCTGTGGACGGCTGCCCATCACCGCAGGTCACCTCGGCGATCCGGGGTGTGGACCAGTCGTGGACGAGGAGTGGACGACGGTGGGTGGCCCTGTTGACACCCACGGCTCGTTCACAGGGCGTCCACGTCGACGACGCGCGTCGTCCACGTCGAGGGGGTGGCTTGTCCACCGGCATCCGAGGTTTTCCACAGGGGTTGTGGACAACCCGGCATGCGACAGCATGAACTGAGGAGGAAGCGGGGTGCACGAGAAGGGGTTTTCCACAGGTTTGAGCACAGCGGTGGACGAAATCGGGCCAGCGCGAGCACGTCCGGCCCGCAGCGGTCATCCACGAGCGGTGTGGACAGCCTGTGGACAACTCCGGTGAATGGAGTCAGTTCGACTGCTGCTTGATCCGGTTGGTCAGCTCGGTGACCTGGTTGTAGATGGCCCTGCGCTCGGCCATCAGCTGGCGGATCTTCTTGTCCGCGTGCATCACGGTGGTGTGGTCGCGGCCGCCGAACTGCTGCCCGATCTTCGGCAACGACATGTCGGTGAGCTCACGGCACAGGTACATGGCGATCTGGCGGGCGGTGACGAGCACCCGGGAGCGGGACTGGCCCTGCAGGTCGTCCAGCGTGAGCCCGAAGTAGGCCGCCGTCTGGGCCATGATCGTCGCCGGGGTGACCTGGCGCGACGCGTCGTCGGGCATGAGGTCGCGCAGGACGATCTCGGCCAGGCTCATGTCGACCGGCTGGCGGTTGAGGTTGGCGAAGGCGGTGACCCGGATCAGCGCGCCCTCGAGCTCGCGGATGTTGGTCGAGATGCGCGAGGCGATGAACTCGAGCACGTCGTCCGGAACCGACAGCCGTTCCTGGATGGCCTTCTTGCGCAAGATCGCGATCCGGGTCTCGAGGTCGGGAGGCTGGACGTCGGTGAGCAGACCCATCTCGAACCGGCTGCGCATCCTCGCCTCGAAGCCACTGAGCAGCTTGGGCGGCACGTCACTGGTGATGACGACCTGCTTGTTGGCGTTGTGCAGGGTGTTGAAGGTGTGGAAGAACTCCTCCTGCGTCTGCACCTTGCCCTGGAGGAACTGGATGTCGTCGATGAGGAGCACGTCGACGTCGCGGTAGCGGCGCTGGAAGTTCGCGGCCTTGTCGTCGCGGATGCTGTTGATGAAGTCGTTGGTGAACTCCTCGGAGTTCACGTACCGCACCTTGACGTGCGGGAAGAGGTTGCGTGCGTAGTGCCCGATCGCGTGGAGCAGGTGGGTCTTGCCCAGCCCGGAGTCCCCGTAGATGAACAGCGGGTTGTACGCCTTGGCGGGTGCCTCGGCGACGGCGACGGCAGCCGCGTGGGCGAACCGGTTGCTCGCCCCGATGACGAAGGTGTCGAAGGTGTACTTGGGGTTCAGCCGGGTCAGCTCGACGAGTTCGGGCACCTGGGTGTGGGGTCGTGGTCGCCGCGCCCCCGGGACCTCGACGAGATCGGGGATGCCGATGGCGTTCGGTCCGGGGGCCGCGTCGGCGGCGCCGTGGTCACCGAGGTGACCGTGCCCATCCCCCGCGTCGACCTCGTCCTCCCCGATGTCGAGGTCGACGATCTGCTGGCGCCGGCCCGCGGCTCGACGGTCGTGCCCGTCGTCGACGCCCTCGGGAGCGGCTGCGGTGGAGGAGGTGTCGTGCCCGTCGGTGGTCGGGGGTGCGTCGGCCAGGGAGGGGTCGACCGTCACCGCCAGGCGCACGTCGCGGCCGAGCTGCTGGCCCAGGGTCGCGGCGACCCGGTCGCGCAGCCGGGTCTCGATGATCTCCTTGGTGAAGTCGTTCGGGACGGCGATGAGCACGGTGTCATCGATCAGGCCGACGAGCTTGGCGAGGGAGAGGAAGGCACGCTGCTGGACGGGGATGCCGTCGGAGTCAAGGACCTCGAGGGTGGTGCGCCACAGGTGCACCATCGTCGCGTCCGCCACTTGCTCCCACAATCCTTCCGATGACCGGGTCGATGCCGGTCAGGTTTCCCCGAGGTCGTCCACATGGTTGTCCACAGTCTGTGGGTATGCAAGGGGCGATGTTCGCGGCGTGTCGTGCCGCGGTGGGCGCCCCGCACCGTGAGATCCTAAGTCTTTTCCGGCGTGAGGTGTGCGCATCCGCCGGTTTGACCCCTGCGGGCGCTCTCGCGTACCGTAAACAGGCCTGTTGTTCGGCTGCTTTCGCATGCCCGTGACGTCGCGACCCAACCGGTCGCAGCCTCACTCCCGGCTTCGTCCCGGGCTTCCGATTGCAGCCGAGCGCCAGCGCACCCCGACCACCGGGCACTTTCCGGCCCACCCCGTAGATGAGAGACCAACGTGAGCAAGCGGACCTTCCAGCCGAACAACCGCCGTCGGGCCAAGACCCACGGCTTCCGTCTGCGGATGCGCACGCGCGCCGGCCGCGCGATCCTCGCCGCCCGCCGTCGTAAGGGCCGCTCCGAGCTCTCCGCCTGAGGTCGGCGGTGCTGCCGGCGCCGAACAGACTGCGAGAGCGGTCTGACTTCACGTCGGCGGTGCGCTCCTTCGGAGGGTGCCGGGCCGGGTCCAGGCTTCTCGTGGTCCACGCCACCTCGACCGGCGCGCGTGCGGGTCTCCCGCCGCGCGTCGGTTTCGTCGTGTCCAAGGCCGTCGGCGGAGCCGTCGTGCGCAACCGCACGAAGCGACGTCTGCGGGCCCTGGTCGCGCAGCGCCTGGACGGCATCCCCACCAGCGTCGACCTCGTGGTTCGGGCCAACCCGCCTGCGGGACAGGCGTCCTCACGGGAACTGGAGCAGGCTCTCGACCCGTTGCTCCGGCGAGTGGTCAAGGGACTGGGAGGCGCGGCGTGAGCATCGGACGGGTGCTCGCGAGCCCGCTCATCGGGCTGATTCGCCTCTACCAGAACGTCATCTCGCCCATGCGGCCGCCGACCTGCCGGTACTACCCGTCCTGCTCGGCCTACGCCGTGACTGCGCTGCAGACCTACGGGGTGCTGCGCGGTTCGGCGATGGCCACCCGCCGCCTGCTGCGCTGCCACCCGTGGTCGCCCGGCGGCGTCGACCACGTGCCCCTGGCCGACCCGGTCACCGGTCGGCCGATCCCGGGTACCACGGGCCCTCGTGACATCGGCAGCCACAGTGCCGCTGACCTGCGCACCTCCGATACCGAGGCGACGGCGAACGCCGCGCCACGGCATCCGTCTCACCCCCATTAGACCTGTCACACACGTGACACCACCCCGTCGGCCTTCGCCGGCACAGCACTAAGGACATCATGGGCGACGCCTTCAACGCCATCCTGGCCCCGATCGAGTGGCTCGTGGCGTGGATCATGTACGGATTCCACACCGCACTGACCGCAATCGGGATGCCGTCCGGCTCAGGTTGGACGTGGGCGCTGTCGATCGTCGGCCTCGTGCTCGTCATGCGGGCCGCGATGATCCCGCTGTTCGTCAAGCAGATCATGGCGTCGCGCAAGATGCAGATGATCCAGCCCGAGCTGCAGAAGATCCAGAAGAAGTACAAGGGCAAGACCGACCCGGACTCCCGTCAGGCGATGACGCAGGAGACGATGGCGCTGTACAAGAAGGAGGGGACCAACCCCTTCAGCTCGTGCCTGCCGATCCTCGTGCAGTCCCCGTTCTTCTTCGGCCTCTTCCGCGTGCTCAACGGCGTCGACGAGATCGCGGCGGGCACGACGGACAAGATCGGGCCGATCACCCAGCCGGTCGCGGCCGAGTTCGAGAAGGCGTCGATCTTCGGTGCCCAGCTCTCCGAGACCTTCCTCGGGTCGGACTCGCTCAACGTCAAGATCGTCACCGCGGTGCTCATCGTGCTCATGTCGGCGACCACGTTCCTCACCCAGCGCCAGCTGATGACCAAGAACATGCCGGCCTCGGCCCTGGACAACCCGTTCGCCAAGCAGCAGAAGCTGCTCCTGTACATCCTGCCGCTCGTGTTCGCCGTGTCCGGTGTCAACTTCCCGATCGGTGTCCTCATCTACTGGTTCACCACCAACGTGTGGTCGATGTGCCAGCAGTTCTACGTCATCCGGCGCATGCCGGCCCCCGGCTCGGCCGCGGAGGCGTCGTACCACGCACGGTTGGCCAAGAAGGGCAAGCCGATCCCCGGTGCAGCCGCGGCGGCGTCTGCCACTGCTGCCGCAGAGGCCGAGGCCATCGCCGACGAGACCGCCAAGAAGTCGGGGCAGCGCCAGCAGCCGACCGGCAAGAAGCGCAAGAAGGCCAAGGGTGCGGGCGGCAGTGCGCCGGCCGGGGGCAAGCCGTCAGGCGGCGCCACCCCCAAGGACACCCCGCCGAACGACTCCGCCAAGCCCTCCACCAGCTGATTCACCCCCTGACCGCAGGAGACACCCATGAGCGAGAACCTCACGCAGGACCCGGCGCGCAACGACGCCGAGCCCGAGCAGCCGACCGATGTCGAGTCCACCAGCGAGCACGACGAGTCGGTGTCGGACGTGGTGGAGGCCGACGTCCAGGCGATCACCGGTGGTGACGTCGACGCGGACACCCTCGACACGGCATCCGACGTCGACGTCGACGTCACGTCGGCAGCCTCCACCAGCCGCCAGGGCCAGCTCGAGCGTGAGGGCGAGGTGGCCGCGGACTTCCTCGAGACGCTGTTGGACATCTGCGACCTCGACGGTGATCTCGAGGTCGACATCGACGGCGACCGGGCCGCCGTGTCCATCGTCGACTCCGAGGACGGTCGGGTGCCGCGGCGCCTCGTGGGCCAGAACGGACAGGTGCTCGACGCGCTCCAGGAACTCACCCGCCTCGCGGTGCAGTCGGCGACCGGCGAGCGCAGCCGCCTGATGCTCGACGTCGGCGGCCACCGGGCCGAGCGGCGCGCCAGCCTGGTGATGTTGGCCAAGGAGGCCATCGAGGAGGTCCGCACCAGCGGGGAGCGCAAGCCGCTCACGCCGATGACCGCCTTCGAGCGCAAGGTGGTGCACGACGAGGTCCTCGCTGCCGGCCTGGTGTCGGAGTCCGAGGGTGCCGAGCCGCGCCGCTACGTCGTGATCCTTCCCGCCTGAGACGACGTTTCACGTGAAACATGACGCTGGGGATGCCGCCCCGATCGCGTCCGCGCCAGCCGCACCCGAGGGTGCGGCTGGCTTGTTCGGTGACCGGATGCCTCTCGCCGAGCAGTTCGCAGCGATCCTCGCGGACACCGGTGTCAGCCACGGGCTGATCGGGCCGCGCGAGGTGCCTCGGCTCTGGGAGCGGCACCTGCTGAACTGTGCCGTCATCGCGGATGCTCTTCCGCGTGAGGCCCGACTCATCGACGTCGGGTCCGGTGCCGGTCTGCCGGGGGTGGTGCTGGCCATCGTGCGGCCTGACCTCGAGGTGCACCTCGTGGAGCCGATGCTGCGTCGCACCCAGTGGCTCGAGGGCGTCGTCGCCGATCTGGGGCTCGCTTCGGTGACGGTGCACCGTGGCCGCGCTGAGGAGTTCGTCGGCGTGTTGGCGGCGCCCTACGTCACGGCGCGGGCTGTTGCCCGGCTGGACAAGCTGGCCCGCTGGTGCGTTCCGCTGCTCGAGCCGCAAGGCGTGCTCGTGGCGATGAAGGGCCGCTCTGCTGCCACCGAGCTCGAGGAGGACCGCAAGGGCCTGCAACGCCTGGGCCTGACCGACGCGGTGGTCACCGAGCACGTGTCGGCGCTGCTCGAGGAGCCGGTGCTCACCGTCGACCTGCGCTTCGCACCGAAGCCGGCCCGCACGAAGGCTGCCCGCAGGGAGGGTGCTCGCTCCTCGAAGCAAGCACGAGCTGCTCGCAAGGCTCCTTCGTAGCGCAGCCTCATCGGTCGTGCTGGCCAACCCCGGCGCACACGCCAGGGTCGAGGTATTACCGCCAGCGGATCCGTGCGTTGGCGAGTCGACTGCCCGTGTCCGGTCGTGGGGCGTCTGATCCGGCAGGCTGGTTCTCGCGGTGTTTCACGTGAAACATGCTCGCTCCGAGCCGTCTCAGACCTGGCTTTGGCGTGTTGGTGCGGTGTGAGGTTGGATGGCGTGGTTGACCACTCCATGGACGAAGGTTTTGCGTTGAGCACACGGATCGACAGCCCGGACCATCGGACCGCGGCACCCGGACTTGGGTTTCCCCGGCTGACCGGGATGCCGACAGCCCCCTTGGGGTGGCCCGGCCCCGACGCCGTTTCACGTGAAACACCTGAACCGGGCGAATGGCCCACCTCGGCGCAGACCACCGTTGCGGAGGTCGGCGGCGCCGACCAGACGGCCGCCACCGACGGCGACGACGTTTCACGTGAAACACCTGAAGAACCCGTAGCCAGCGAGCCTCACGACGCCGCGGGAGACGCCGAGCACCGCATCGAGGGCGCCGAGGTGGGGGATGTTTCACGTGAAACGTCGACACCCGCCCGCACAGCGACGGCGCCGTCCGGGCTTCCCCGGGAGGAGGAGGTAGCGCGCGAGCAGATCGCTGCAGTCCTGCCCGACGCCGACGCGCAGACACCACTGGCGACAGCCGTGGCGAATGACGCCCGCAAGCGGATCACGTTGAGCGGCCGAACCGTGCCTCGTCCCCCACGCACCCGGATCCTGACTGTCGCCAACCAGAAGGGCGGCGTTGGCAAGACCACCACCACGGTGAACGTCGCAGCAGCCCTGTCCCAGGCCGGCAGCACCGTTCTCGTCATCGACCTCGACCCCCAGGGCAACGCCAGCACCGCCTTGGGGATCCCGCACCACGCCGAGGTGCCGAGTGTCTACGACGTCCTCGTCGACGGACGGCCGATCAGCGAGGTCGTGCAGGAGTGCGCCGACCTGCCGGGTCTGGTCTGCGTCCCCGCGACCATCGACCTCGCTGGGGCAGAGATCGAGTTGGTGTCCCTCGTCGCGCGCGAGACCAGGCTCCAACGGGCCGTGACCACCTACGTGGAGGAGCGGGCCGCTGCCGGCGACCCCCTCGACTACGTGCTCATCGACTGCCCCCCGAGCCTGGGTCTGCTCACGGTCAACGCCTTCGTCGCGGCGAGTGAGGTCTTCATCCCCATCCAGTGCGAGTACTACGCCCTCGAAGGGCTCTCGCAGCTGCTGAAGAACATCGAGCTCATCCGCAACCACCTGAACCCGAGCCTGCACGTCTCGACGATCCTGCTCACGATGTACGACGGCCGCACCCGCTTGGCCGCTCAGGTGGCCGACGAGGTGCGCGAGCACTTCCCGCAGCAGACCCTGCGCGCCGTGGTCCCTCGGTCGGTGCGCATCTCCGAGGCTCCCAGCCACGGTCAGACCGTCATGACGTACGACCCGAACAGCAGCGGCGCCCTGTCCTATCTCGAGGCAGCCATCGAGCTCGCCGAGCGTGCAGCCGCCACCCCGAACACCACTGAGGAGTCAGCATGAGCGAGAAGCGTCGAGCCCTCGGCCGTGGACTGGGGGCGCTGATCCCGTCCGGCCCGGCCACCGACCGCCCGATCGACGTGTTCTTCCGTGACCAGGACCCCGTCACGCCGCCTTCGACCGTGCCGGTGGACGACTCGGGCCAGAGCGCCTCCGAGAGCGGGCCCCACTCCGGCGACCTGTCGGGCGCGAACGGAGCACCGAGCACTCACAGCGACGAGCCGACGGTTGAGGCGCCGCCGTCCGACGACGGTGCCGCGGCCACCGACACCGGCCTGCGCCCCGTTCCTGGGGCGGAATTCGCCGAGATCCCGCTCGACCACATCCGCCCGAACCCTCGCCAGCCGCGCACGGTCTTCGACGAGGACGAGCTGGCCGAGCTCGTGCACTCGATCCGCGAGATCGGCGTCCTCCAGCCGGTCGTCGTGCGACGGATCCCGACCGAGGCCCAGGACGGGGAGGCCCGCTTCGAGCTCATCATGGGCGAACGGCGCTGGCGTGCCTCGCGCGAGGCGGGCAAGGACGTCGTCCCGGCGATCATCAAGGTCACCGAGGAGGACGACCTCCTGCGAGACGCCCTCCTGGAGAACCTCCACCGCAGCCAGCTCAACGCCCTCGAGGAGGCCGCGGCGTATCAGCAGCTGCTCGACGACTTCGGCTGCACGCAGGAGGAGCTGGCTCGCCGGATCGGCCGGTCGCGGCCCCAGATCTCCAACACCCTGCGCCTGCTCAAGCTCCCCCCGCTCGTGCAGCGTCGGGTGGCGGCCGGGGTGCTCAGCGCCGGCCACGCGAGGGCGCTGCTCGGGATGTCCGACTCCGCCGCGATGGAGCGGATGGCACAGCGGATCGTGGCTGAGGGTTTCTCGGTGCGCACCGTCGAGGAACTCGTCACCCTCGGTGACGACGACACGGCGCCGGTGGCCCGGCGGGCCCCCCGGGCCGGTGCCCGCAGGCCCCAGCTCGACGACCTCGCCGCCGACCTCTCCGACCGGCTCGAGACCCGGGTGCGCATCGCCCTCGGCCAGCGCAAGGGCCGCCTCACCGTGGAGTTCGCCTCGGTCGACGACCTCAACCGGATCCTGGACGCCATGCACCTGCGCGACCCGCGGGACTGAGCCCAGCCGGGTCACCACACACCACAAGAGGCGCGGATGCCGTTGTCCACCAACGAAATCCGCGCCTCTTGGCGTGTGCGGAGCCTCAGCCGAGGAAGGGCTCCAGCTCGCGCAGCAGCTTCGGCTTGGGCATGGCGCCGATGATCGTCTTGACGATCTCGCCGCCGACGTAGACGTGCATCGTGGGGATGCTCGTGATCCCGAGCTGGCCGGTGATGGCCGGGTTCTCGTCGGTGTTCAGCTTCACGATCGAGACCTCGTCGTGGTCGCGAGCGATCTCGTCGAGGATGGGGGCGACGGCGCGGCACGGGCCGCACCAGGGGGCCCAGAAGTCGACGAGGACCGGACGGTCCTGGTTGATGACGTCAGCCTCGAAGGTGGCGTCGGAGGTGGCGGAGACGGCTCCCATGGGGAGCTCCTTTCGTCTGGGGCGGTTAGGGCTGGTGGGGCGGGGTGAACAGGGGCGGGCGGTCGGTGAGGTGGCTGATCCTGCCGGAGACCTCCGACACGGACCGGGGTGAGGTCAGTGCGCGAGGAACCGTTCGGCATCCAGGGCAGCGGCGCAGCCGGAGCCCGCGGCCGTGATGGCCTGGCGGTAGGTGTGGTCGACGAGGTCGCCGCAGGCGAAGACGCCGGGGATGTTGGTGCGGGTGGTGCGGCCCTCGACGAGGACGTACCCCTCGGCATCCAGCTCGACGACACCCTTGACGAGCTCGTTGCGCGGATCGTGGCCGATGGCGACGAACAGCCCGGTGACGGGCAGCTCGCGTGTTTCGCCAGTTACGGTGTCGCGCAACGTGATTCCCGTCAGCTTCTCGTCACCGTGGATGGCGTCGACGGCGCTGTTCCACGCGAACGAGATCTTCTCGTTGGAGTGGGCCCGCTCCGCCATGATCTTCGAGGCGCGCAGCTCGTCGCGACGGTGCACGATCGTCACCGAGCGGGCGAACTTGGTGAGGAAGGTGGCCTCCTCGACCGCCGAGTCACCGCCACCGACGACGGCGATGTCCTGGTCGCGGAAGAAGAACCCGTCGCAGGTGGCGCACCAGGACACGCCGCGCCCGGACAGGCGCTTCTCGTCGGGCAGCCCGAGCTCGCGGTAGGCAGACCCCATGGCGAGGATGACCGCGCGGGCCCGGTACTCGGTGCCCTCGGAGTCGGTGACCACCTTGATGTCGTCCTCGAGCCGCACGGACTCCACGTCATCGGTGATGATCTCGGTGCCGAACCGCTCGGCCTGCGCCCGCATGTTCTCCATCAGGTCCGGACCCATGATGCCGTCGCGGAACCCGGGGAAGTTCTCCACCTCGGTGGTGTTCATCAGGGCACCACCGGCGGTGACCGCGCCCTCGAACATCAGGGGCTCGAGGTTGGCCCGGGCTGCGTAGACGGCAGCCGTCCAGCCAGCGGGGCCGGAGCCGATGATGATGACGTTGCGGACGTCCGAGGTCACAGGACACATCCCCTTGTGGTGGTGGCGGTCGACAACCGCTAGATGCGGTGCCTGTTGGTGAACCGATCCTAGGCCCGGGGTGTTCCCGTCACCGACTCGCCCCGCGGGTCAGGGCAGGGCGATGGGGCCGGCGATGAGCATGGGAGACCCCGTCGTGCACGACCGGGACACCGCGTAGGCGGTGCGTGCCCCGCCATCGGTCGCGATGAGGACGGCTGCCGGGGCACCGTCGACCTCACTCACATCGACGAGGATGCCGGCGTCGGGCGAGATCCCCAGGGCGTCGGCGCACGTGCGCGCACCGATCGCGGTGGCGATCGGCCCGATACCCGGAGCCTCCGCCGTCAGTGGGGTGACGGCGGGGTAGGTGGTGGTGACGAGGGCCGATGCCGCGGCCGCCAAGGCATCGGAGGAGTGCTCGGCCCCGCTCATGACGATGGTGACCCCGTCGAGACGATCAGTGGCGGACAGGTCGCTCACCCCGGCACCTGCCTCGGCGTCGCCCCCCTTGCTGGACTCGTCGGCACCGGGCGCCGCTGGAGCGGCGCCGGCCTCGGAGTCGGCAGAGCTGGCTTCGCTGAGGGCGGCGATGGGGCCGGTGAGGCTCGACGGCCAGGCGCCGAGGGCAGCCCCGCCCAGACCGATGGCCGTGACCACCGCGGCCGCCACCCCGAGATGCCGCAGCGTCGGGCGGTGAGGTCGCAGCGGGACGACGTTGCCGGCATCCAGCGTGGTGGGGGGCGCGTCGACGACGCGACCTGCCTTCTTGGCCGTGAACGACGCCTGCGCGGCCCGGGACTCCTCGGCCAGGGCCGCCGTGATGCGGGCGACGAGGTCCTCGGGCATGGGACCCGGATCGGGGAGTGACGCGAGGAGGTCGCGCATCCCCGTCGGGTCGTGCTCGACGGGGGTGGGGTCATCGTGCAGGTGCGTCACGAGTTCCTCCGGGTGGGTCCCTGCTGGGGGGCAAGACTGATGTGGGCGTGGCGGACGCAGGGGTCGAGCCGGGTGTGGGACGTCACGGTGCCCCCTGTGGTTCCGCTTCGGAGCCAAGGTTTTTGAATCGTGAACCATCCGGCCCCCCCACGAGCTCGGCAAGGGCCTCACGGCCGCGGAAGCACCGCGACTTCACCGTTCCCTCGGCGACACCGAGAACCACAGCCGCCTCCGCGACCGAGAGCCCCTGCATGTCGACGAGCACCAGGGCCAGGCGCTGACCCTCGGGCAGCTGTGCCAGGGCCGCGTGCACGATGAGCCGGGCCTCCGCCGCCGAGTGGTGGTCACGCGGATCGGGGAGGTCGAGCTCACCGAGGTCCCCTGCGCGCCGCACGGCCACCTTCTCGCGACGCAGGCGATCCAGGCAGGCGTTGACGACGATGCGGTGCAGCCACGTGGTGACCGCGGCCTCGCCCCGGTAGGCGTCGGCCCGGCGGAAGGCTGAGATGAAGGCCTCCTGGACGGCATCCGCCGCCAGCTCGCGGTTGGAGGTGGTGCGCATCGCCACGGCGTACATGCGGTCACGGTGGCGCCTGAAGAGCTCCCCGAAGGCAACGCCTGCGTCACCGCGCACGTGGCGCGCCATGAGTTCGCGGTCGGTCAGCTCGCCGACATCGGCAGCATCGACGAGTGCGGGGTCACCGACGGCATCACCCTCACCCGAGAGGGCACTGCCGGGGCGCTGGTCAGCGGACATCACGAATCGACCGGGCTCAGCCGGTGACGATGACCTCGTTGAGCCAGGCCCGGCGCTTCCCATCGCCATCGGTGGACAGCTGGGTGAACCACACCACGACGTACTGGCCGCTGACGTCGGCGGGAACGTCGAACGTGACGCGGCCCTGCGCCATCTCCTTCTCACCGATCTTCGTCGCGCCCTCGCGGCGGTTCTCGGGGCCGACGTAGACCTCGACCGAGGTCTGGGTGGGGATGACGAGCTCGACGGTCTGTGGCTTCTTGTTCGGCCCGAGGTCGACGACGACACCCAGGCCCTTCTTCAGCCCACCGAACGCCTCGGTGCGGTAGTTCTCGGAGTACCAGCCCGTCGTGAGGTCGCCGTCGTAGATCTTCGGCGTCAGCTTGTTGTTCTCCTCGCCGTCGCCTTCCGGGTCGTAGGCCTCGACCTGGAGGATGGCCAGCGGCTCGGGAGGGCCGGCGGACTCGGCGGGGGCGGGGGCCGAACCGCTCGCTGAGGGGCTCGGGGAGGCCGCCGAGGCGCTCGGAAAAGGAGCTGCTGCGTCGCCGCCGAAGATCTCGCGCGTGCTCGACCCGATCCGGGACATTCCCCAGACGCCGATGACGAGCGCCAGCACGAGGAAGCTCGCGACGATGCCGAGCGCCAGCTTGGACTCGTCCTTGGACAGCGGCTCTGCGGGCACCAGCGGAGCGGGGGCCTCGAGTCCGTCGGCGCTGGTGCGCGGTGCGGTGTCGGGGCTCAGCTCGGCCACCTTGTCGACCGCGCGCTTGGCCATGTCACCGACGCGTCCCCCGACGGTGCCGAGCGCGCCAGCCACCGCAGCACCGGCACCGGCGACGGCTGCCCCCGCCGCAGCGGCGGAGCCGGATGCCGTGCGGCGCGGTGAGCCGCCCTCGATCGGCTCGTGGTCGGTGCCGGCCTCGTCGTCAGGCTCTGCCTCACCGGACAGGTCGTCGCCACGGACCTCGGCCGGGGCCCCCGCACTGGCCCCGGCCACCACGGGCAGGGCCATTGTGTGGTCCACCGGCGCCTCGGCATCGACGGGCTCCACGACGTCCACGGGTGCTGCGGGGTCGATGGTCGGCATGATCTCGGTGACCGACTCGGCCTGCGTGACCGGCTCAGGGGCCGAGGCCCCTCCCGCACCGAGGTGGGCAGCGGCGACAGCAGCTGCCGCTGCCGGGGCGGCTGCCATTCGGGCCACTGGCCGGCCCACGACCTGCCGGGAGGGCCACGGAGCCACCTGTCGTGCGTAGTCGCCGGGGTTGGTGGGGCCCTGGTCCTCGTTGAGCGTCAGCCGGCAGAGGGCATCGAGGTCGCGCGGCACGCCAGCAGCGATCTCCGAGGGGGCCGGGACGCCACCGGGCACTCGCGGTGCCGCGGCGAGGCCCGAGTTCCCGGCGCCGAGGGGCCAGAGGCCGGTGAGCCCGGCGTACGCGAGGGCGACGACACCGACGGCGTCGCGCCGACCGGCATCCTCGGCATCCGTGCTCTCCTCACCGATCCGGACGGCGGCGGTCTCCAGGCCCCGCAGGCGAATGTCGCCGTCCGGGGTGCGCAGGACGTCCTCGGGCTTGAGGTCGAGGTGGTGCATGCCGCGGTGGCGGGCGGACTCCAGCGCCGCCGCGACCTCACCGGTGATGCGGCGCACCTCGTCACCGGGCACCCCGCCCTCGTCGACCAGCTGGGCGAGGTCGCTGGCGTCCTCGAGGTCCTCCTCCACGACGTAGGCGACGTCGTCGTCGTGCCCGACGTCGAGGATCCGCACGAAGACCGGATGGCTGAGCGACCCGGCGCGGCGAGCGGCGTCGAGCAGGGCGGCGGTGCGGTGGTCGTCGATGCCGATGCACAGCACCGAGACGCGTCGCCCGAGGGTCGTGTCGCCGGCTGACCACCGCTCGGTGTCGTGACGCTCCTCCAGCCGCTGGTGAACGGTGTAGCGACCGCCCAGGACGGTGCCGGGTCCAACACCCCTCACCGCTGCTCCTCTCGCTCGTGACCTCGACGTGCTTCACACCTCACGCCGGATCTGCCGACGGGTGACCTCCTGCCATCCTAGGCACGCGGGGGTCAGCGACGTCGGAGCCGTCGTGTGACGGGCTGGAGTGCCGTCGAGATCTCGCGCACACCGAGCAGACTGGCCACCCCCCACGTGACGCCCAGCTGGATGGCTCCGGCCGCGCCCAGCACGAGCCCGCCGGCCAGCAGCCCGGACGCACCGCGCGTCTCGCCGAGGTCGGGGAAGAGCCGCCCGATCGCCAGCAACAGCCCCACGGCGGTCACGATCGCGGGGAGGAGCAACAGGACGTAGGTGCGGGCCGTGGAGCGCAGACCGAGGTTGCCGATCATGCGCCGCAGCACCCAGAAGCCCACGGCAGCGGAGACGACGAACGCCAGCACCTGACCGGCGCCGAGCGCCATGGCGGTTCTCGCGGGCTCGACCTGGAGGGCCACCACGGCACCGATCGTGGCGACGCCGGTCGTGACGCACTGCAGGCGGAACGACATCCACGTCATCTCGTGGGCGTAGAAGACGCGGTCGTTGAGGTAGGTCCAGCTCATCGGGATCGCCATCCAGGCGATGACCGAGAGGACGACCGCGATGGCCCGGGTCTGGTCGAGGCTGTTGCTGAAGAAGAACGTCGAGGTGACGTAGGGGGCCAGAACCGCCAGGAAGACACACCCCGGCACGATGATCACGGCGGGCAGGCGCAGCCCCTGGTCGTGGTAGCGGCGCACCTGGCGGGTGTCGTCACGACTGGCTGCCTCGGACAGGCTCGTGTAGAGCGCCGTGACGAGCGAGACCGTGATGAGGCCGTGCGGCAGCATGACGATGAGGAAGGCGTTCTGGTACGCCGCCAGACCCGAGACGCTCTCACCGAGCACCTTGCCCCGTTCGGTGGCCCCGGTGAGGACCCGCGAGGTCACGACGTACCCCAGCTGGCTGACGACGAGTGACCCGAAGGTCCACTTCGCGACCTGGCTCACCTCGCCCAGACCGTGACCCCGCACCCCCCACACGGGTCGGTACCGGAAGCCGATTCGGCGCAGCGGGATGACCAGGGCCAGCGCCTGGATGGCGATCGACAGCGTTGCCGTTCCGGCGAGGATGCCGATCATCGCCGGGGTCCAGTCCGCCGGGGACGCCCCCGACGGGTAGCCGGCCTGCATGAACCACACGAGACCGGCCACGGCCACGACGTTGGCCAGGGCCGGGGCCCACATGAAGCCGGCGAAGCGCCCGTTGGCGTTGAGCACCTGCCCGAGGATGGTGAACAGTCCGTAGAAGAAGAGCTGCGGCAGGCAGATGACGGCGAAGATCGTGGTCAGGCGCAGGGCAGCGGGGTCGTCGAACTTCGCGTACACCCGCACGAGGAGGGGGGCGGCGAGCATCAGCGTCACGGTGGCCACGGCGAGCACCGCCAGGGTCAACGTGATGATCCGGTTGACGAACTCGTCGCCATTGGGGCGCATCTTGGCCCGCACGATCTGGGGCACGAGGATCGCGTTGAGCGCGCCCCCCGCGAGGAGCAGGTAGAACTGGTTGGGCAGCGTGTTGGCGACGTTGAACCCGTCAGCCGCATACCCGGTGGCGCCGACGACGCCGGTGAGCAGCGCTGCCCGCACGAGCCCGACGGCCCGGCTCACCAGCGACCCGGACGCCATGATCGCCCCGGAACGGCCGAGGCTCGGTGATGGTTGGGACGTCATTGGTGTCGGGGCTCTCGTCGGGGGAGCGGGCTCAGCAGGATGCCGCGTCGCCGGACAGTCGCTGCCAGGCGAGTCGGGCGATCCGCCGCTCGTTGGGGAAGGTCAGGTGGCGGTGGGCGTCCCGCAGGGGCAGCCAGGCGACGTCGATCGCCTCGTGGTCGGGGTCGTTCTCGATGGTCAGGTGCCCACCCGTCGCCTCGAGCAGGTAGTGGTGCACGTACTTGTGGATGCGGCGCTCCCCGGCAGCGAACCAGTAGTCGATGGTGCCGAGCTCGATGAGCACCTTGCCCTCGATGCCCGTCTCCTCGGCCACCTCGCGGGCCGCAGTCTGGGGCAGGGTCTCGTCGCCCTCGATGTGCCCCTTCGGCAGGCACCACTCGATGCGGCCCGCGCGGTTGCGTCGGGCGATGACGGCGATCCTGGCCTCACCCTCGTGGACGTCGACGACGACGCCCCCCGCGCTGCGCTCCTCGACCGCCGGGAGCCGACGAGCGGACATCCCGGGGTGGTCGGCGGCGGCGTGGCTCATCCGGTCACTGTAGCCAGTGGGGTCACCCCGGGCGGGGTACGCCGCCCCCATCGGCCGCGGGCCGCATACCCTTGGTGCTCGTGCCCACCCGTCAGCCCTCCGCCGCGCTCCTTCGCCGGGCGGTGGCGCACCTCGCGCCGTCCATCCCGGCGCTGACCGACCTCGGCACCCGGTTCGCGGATGCCGGTCACGACCTCGCGCTCGTCGGCGGGCCCGTGCGCGACGCCCTCCTCGGACGTGCGGTGAGCGACGTCGACTTCACGACCTCGGCACGACCGGACGAGACCGAGGCGCTGCTCGCCGCGTGGGGCACCGCGACGTGGGACATGGGGCGCGAGTTCGGCACGATCGGCGCCCGCCGCGCCGACATGGTCGTCGAGGTGACGACCTACCGGGCCGACGCCTACGACGGCCAGACCCGCAAGCCGGTCGTCGCGTTCGGCGACTCCCTCGAGGACGACCTCGTCCGGCGTGACTTCACCGTCAACGCCATGGCGCTGCGGCTGCCCGACCTCACCTTCGTCGACCCGCACGGCGGGCTCGCCGACCTCGAGGACCAGGTGCTGCGCACGCCCTCCGCCCCCGAGGTGTCCTTCGGTGACGACCCGCTGCGGATGATGCGTGCCGCACGCTTCGTCGCCCAGCTCGCGTTCGTGCCGACCCCTGAGGTGTTCGCCGCGATGCGTGAGCTCGCGCCGTCCATCGAGATCGTGTCCGCCGAGCGGGTGCGCGACGAGCTCGTGAAGCTGGTCCTCGCCCGGCATCCGCGCGCCGGCCTCGAGCTGCTCACCGAGAGCGGGCTCGCCGCGCTGGTGCTGCCCGAGCTGCCCGCGCTGCGCCTCGAGGTCGACGAGCACCACCGGCACAAGGACGTCTACGACCACTCGATGATCGTGCTCGAGCAGGCGATCGACCTCGAGGGGCCGGCCGACGGCCCGCCGGAGTCGGTGCCCGGCCCCGACCTCGTGCTGCGCCTCGCGGCCCTGCTCCACGACATCGGCAAGCCGGCGACCCGGCGCTTCGAGAGCGGCGGGGGGGTCTCCTTCCACCACCACGAGGTCGTCGGCGCGAAGCTCGTGGCCCGCCGGATGCGCGCGCTGCGCTTCGACAAGGAGACCACCAGGGCGGTGGCCCGCCTCGTCGAGCTGCACCTGCGCTTCCACGGGTACGGCGACGGGCAGTGGACCGACTCGGCCGTGCGCCGTTATGTCACGGATGCCGGGCCGCTCCTGCCGCGCCTGCACCGGCTCACGCGCGCCGACTGCACCACTCGCAACGTGCGCAAGGCGCGCCGCCTGGCCGCCACCTACGACGACCTCGAGCTGCGCATCGAGCGACTCCTGGAGCACGAGGAGCTCAAGGCCGTGCGCCCCGAGCTCGACGGCAACGAGATCGCCGCGGTGCTCGGCATCCCCCCGGGGCCCGTTCTCGGGCGGGCCTACAAGTACCTGCTCTCGGTGCGCCTCGACGAGGGCGTGATCGGGCCCGAGGCCGCGGCGGAGCGGCTGCGCGCCTGGTGGGCCGAGCAGCCCGAGGCCGCCGGGGGCTGACCCGCCTTCTTGGGCCCTGATCAGGGCCCACGGACCCATCGCGGATGCCGGGCGGCGACGTAGCGTCGCAGGCGTCAGTGAGGTCTCGGTGGGGGGAAACGATGCAGTCAGCGCAGTCGCGGCGTCGGCGTGAGCGGGGAGCGGTCGGCCTCGAGTACGGCGCCGTCATCGCCATCGCGGCCCTCGTGGTGGGCCTGATCGCCTTCTCCGTCTCCTCCGCCGGGGCGGACGTTCGCGGACACGTCTGTCGGGCCGTGGCGAACGTGTTCCAGCTCGAGGCGTCGTGCGGTGGCGACGGCGGCGAGAGCGCCGAGGAGCCCCCGGAGGAGGAGACGTTCGAGCCGGAGAAGTGCATGCTGCACGAGACCGGTGACGAGTACAGCAGCGTCATCAAGATCGGCTTCATCGAGATCGGGGAGAACGCCGGCTTCGTCGTCACCGAGTACAGCGACGGCACCGTGACGATGATGGCGACCAACGGGGCGGAGATCGGGGCCACCGGCGGGTTCGGGGCCGACGCGGCCTGGGGCCAGCTCGAAGCCGGGGCCAAGGTCGACTTCGGCGCGAACGTCGAGTTCGACTACGGCAGCACGTGGCACTTCGAGGACATGGCGCAGGCCGAGAGCTTCCGGGAACAGCTCGACGACTACCTCTACGACCAGTGGGCCATGACCCACCCCGTCTGCGGCATGGGCGTGTGCATGCCGCGGCCCACGACGGGAGCCCAGCCGCCCCCGGTTCCGACCACGAAGTTCTCCGGGGTCGCGCTGAACGTCGACGTCAACGCGGCGTTGGGCATCAGCCGGACCACCGGCACCGCCCCGCTGACCCAGGCCAGCCTGACCGAGCAGGGCATCGCGAGCACGTTGTCGGGCAGCGCGCAGTGGACGACCACCACCGACACCGGCGGCACCCCTGACGACCCCAGCGACGACACCCGCACGTACGTCACCGACCTCTCGCTGAACTCCGAGGTGACCGGCCAGGTGGCGCTGGCAACGGGTGGGTTCGGGTCGATGGTGGGGATGTCCTACTCGGTCAAGAAGGACAGCGAGGGCAACATCATCGAGATCCAGATCGTCTCGACCAGTGAGGTCACCGGCGGCCCCGGCGGCACCGTCGACGGCGGGGTCACCCAGGGCCAGGGCCAGAACCAGACCGGCGGCGGGGGCTCGGTGAGCGCCGGCACCACGGAAGGCGACGTCGTCGTCACCGAGACCACCCTGGCGATCGACCCCGACGACGCGGCCAGCCAGCAGACGGTGCGGGACTGGATGGGCGGCAACGGTGACTTCGAGTGGCCGGGTCTGATCTCCCTGAACATGGTCGACCCGTCGACCGCGGACCCCGACAACGCCTTCGCCATGCTCCTGCACAACAACGCGACGAGCAGCACGATCGCCTACGACAAGGTCACCGACGTCGCCGGGTTCGCCCTCAACGTCAAGTTCGGCCTGGCGTTCGGTGTCGACTTCTCCGCCGAGAACTCCGAGACCACGGCATCCGAGGCCACCTACCTGGGAGCGCCTCGCCCCGACGGGACCAGGCCGATCCTCGACTACACCGAGTGCGTGTCATGATCGGCAGCCCTCGATCCACCACCTCCCCGATGAAAGGTCCCACCGTGCCCGTCCTGCGACGAACCGCGCTGCGACGAACCGTGCTCGCCGCGACCCTGGCGCTCACCGTCACCGCGGGCGCCGCATGCTCCGGTGGCAGCGAGTCGTCCTCCGGTGACGCCCCGGACGGCTGGACGACGGTCACCGACGAGCGCATCACCGTCCAGCACCCCAGCGACTGGGCCTCCGAACCGCCGTCGGGCAAGCCGTGGACCCACCGCTTCGTCGGCGACGGCATGGAGATGCAGGTCGCCGGCGCGTTCAGCGACGACGAGACGGCATCCTTCGCCCTGTCCAAGCTCGACCTGCCCGCCATGGTCGAGCTGGACGGGTACGACGGTGGGGGAGCCACCGCGATCGAGGTCGAGGGGGCCGACAGCGCGCTGCGCAGTGACTTCACCTACGAGGTCGACGGCACCTCGATGAAGGGCGTGTGGCTCATCGCCGGCCAGTGGCCCAACCCGGGGACGGCCGTGGTCACGATCACCGGCGAACGGCTCGACGACGCGGTCATCGAGCACGTCGTCGACACGATGACCTTCAACCGGCGCACCTCGTGACCCGACCGCCAGCTGTCTCGGCTGCGGTGGTCGCCGTGGTGGTTGCCGCCGTCGTCAGCGTCGCCGTGCAGGCGACCCTCCTCGTCTTCGCCCAGGTCACGGTGGTGGTCGCCGCCGTCGTCGCCGGGCTTGCCCTGGGGTTGCTCGATCGGCGGGATGCCGTGCGCGACGTCGCGCTCCCGGCCGCGGCCATCGGGCTGGTATCCACCGTCGCGACCATGGTCGTCATGGCCGCGCGCGGGACCGCCGTCCTCGAGGGGCGGTTCCTCGTGGCGTGGGTCGTCACCGCCGTCATCGGGGCGGTCATCGCGGCCGGCGTCTCATGGGGTGTCGGCCGGGTCACGGCGCTCGCACGGTGACGGTCGACGGCATCCGGCGAAGGGTGTGGAGGTGACCGGTACCCAGGCGTTCGCGATCACCGCGACGCTCGCCACGGCATCCGCGGTCGTGGGGTGGTTGATCGCGCGATGGTTGCGCACGCACGCCCACCGGTACGCCGACGAGGCCGAACTCGAGCGTCGGACCCACGCCTGGGTGCCCGTGGTCAGCGCGCTCGTGCTGCCGCTGCTCGCCCTCGGGGGGTGGCGCACGCACGGGTGGTCGCTGGCGCTCGTGACGTGGGCGATCGGGGCGGTGCTGCTGACGATGTCGGCGATCGACATCGACGTGCGGCGGCTGCCGGACCGGTTCACCAAGCCCCTGGTGCCGGCAACCGTGCTCGGGACGGGGCTGGTCGCCCTGGTCACCGGTTCGGGGGGTGACTGGGTGCGGGGGGTGCTCGGCGGCCTGGTGCTCGGCGTCGTCTACCTGGTGCTCGCGCTGCTCGGTCGGGGGACCGGGTTGGGGCTCGGCGACGTCAAGCTCGCCCCCAGCCTGGGGGTGCTGCTCGCCTTCCACGGCTGGGCTGCGATGGTGCTCGCCTCGGTGCTGGCGTTCGTGTCGGCGGGGGTCCTCGGGCTGGTCCTGATCGCCCTGAGCCGGGCCGATCGGCGCTCGACGCTGGCCTTCGGGCCACACATGATCGGCAGCGCGGTGCTCGTGCTGGCCGCGCCGGGCCTCGGGTGGGTGCTGGGGCTCAGCTCCTCGGCGTGAAGGTCGACAGCACCTCGGCCAAACCGAGCTTCGCGAAGTCGGCCTGGGGGGCGATCGCGAGGGCATTGAGGATCAGCCCGGAGTTCACCTGGACCATGAGCTGCCAGTTCGTGACGCCGCCTGCCACCCCCTGCGTGGGCTGGTTCCACTGCAGCAGGATGGCGCGCTGGGCGCCGGGCCACTCCAGCTCGGAGCGGGTGACCTTGATGGCGGGGTCGACCTCCAGCGTGATCTCGAGGGTCTTGGACTGCTCGATGGCATCGGCCCGGGGCTTGGCGTCGGTGACGACCGCGACGAGCGGCGGCTGGGAGCCCGCTGCCGGGGCGATCCACCGGTAGGTCGTCGTGCCCTCGGCGCCCGGGGCGGTCTGCTCCTCGAACTTGGCCGGCACCTGGATGCTCCAGCCGTCGCCGGACACCGTGCGCGCATCGATCTGGGCCTTGGCGCTGTGGGCGAAGACCGGGCTGGGGGTCTCCGACGGGCGGATCGACTCCAGTCGCGGCGGGAGGTCAGCGTCGCTGGCGGACCCGCTGCAGCCCGTGAGCAGGGCCCCCAGAGCACCGACGGCGATCAGGGTGAGGGCAGTGGCACGGGGCGTGCGGCGGGCGGGGCGGCTGGAACCAAGCATGCGTCGGAGTCTAGGAGCGCGGGCGCTGACGACCGCATCGCTGCTTCGTGGACCTTCACATTTGGGACCACGGGCCCAAGACCCGTCGCGCTTCGCCGTGAAACCCTGTACTCGGTCCTCGACCCGCAACTGTCACCCGACCCGGGTGGGGCAGGGCGGTGTGGAGGGATGGCACCTGAGGGGACGACGATGACAACGCTTGACCGCGCGCGGGAACGAGGCGCGACCTCGCTCGAGTACGCGGGCTTCGTGGCGGTGGCGGCCCTCGTCGTGGCTGCCGTCTTCCTCGGCGTGGCGGGCGGTTCGATGCCGTTGGCACGCGGGGTCACCGCGGCGATCTGCAAGTTGTTCACCCTCGGTCAGGGCTCCTGCGAGGTGGCCGACACGGCGAGCGACCGGATGCCGCTCGAGCCGTGCGTCGTGAGCGCCGACGGCCGGGAGAGCTCGGTGAAGGCGGGGGTTGCCATCACGGGCGGGGCCGGTGAGAACTGGTACGTCGAGTCGCTGTCCGACGGCACCTACCGGGTGACCCGGGGGACCTCCGGCTCGGTGGGGGTCGAAGGTGGGGCCGGCTTCAGCCTCACGGGCGTGTGGGCCGACGAGACCTTCGGGCTGGAGGCCGGGGCGTGGGCCAGTGCCGACGCTGCCTTCAACGGCGGCGAGGTCTACCTGCTGCCCACGCGCGACGCCGTCGACGACCTGGTGGCGGCCCATGCCTCCGACGTGGCCAAGGATCTCGTCGTGGGAGACGAATCGGTGCCGATCCTGTGGTGGGAGGCACCGAACCCGGTGCGCTGGGCGGCCGACGGGCTGACCGACCTCGCCGGGGTCCCGAGCCTTCCGACCCCGAGCGAGACGTACTACGAGGGCGGCGTCTCGGCCGAGGCCAGCGCATCCGCCACGTTCATCGCCGCCAACGCGCAGGCCGGGGTCGGGGTGCAGGGCCTTCTCGGTTTCCGGGAGGGTGCCGACGGGACGAGCACCACGTACTACTCCGCCACCTTCGACGGCAGCGTCAGTGCCGGGGTCCGCGGGGGTGACGGCACGGGCGACATCGTGCACGCCACGGCGGGCGCGTCCGGAGAGCTCGAGGGAGTCATCGAGATCGAGCGCGACAAGGATGGTGAGGTGACCGCCGTCGTCGTGAAGTACGCCGCCACCGGCACCGCCTACGCCGGTGAGGATCCCAGCGACGACGGGAAGCGGTGGGAGTACACGGCCGAGCTGCCGGTCTCCACCGCGGCCGACCGCCAGGTGGCCTCCGCGTTCCTCGGGGCCATGAACATGGAGTCGGTCCCCGGGTTGCCGCCCTACATCCCCAACCCGACCGCCGGCCCGCCCAACCTCAACGACCCCACCCGCATCGTCGACACACTCTCCGTGGTCCCGGCCACGCTCGACTTCGCCGAGGCGATCGCCGACCGCGGCTACCAGTCCCGCCAGACCTTCACCGCGAACGAGGACCAGTACGGCGGAAACTTCGATGCCGCCTGGATCGCCAAGGTCGGGGTCGGCGCCGAGGTCACCATCTCGTCCCTGGTGTCGGATCGGGCGGAGTACTTCAACGGTGACTCCTGGGTCGAGTGGGAAGGGTGCGCGGCGTGACCCGGGCCCTTCGAGCGACCGGTGAGGACTACACCCGCCTGTTCGCCATGGTCCGTTGGCCGGCGCTCCTCGGGGGTCTGATCCTGCTCGCACTGGCGGTCGGCATCGTCGTGCAGGGCCCCACCGAGCAGCGAGTCGTCGGCCCCGTGCCCGCGGGGAGCCCCGTCACCTCGGACCTCTCCGGGTCGGTGGCGTTCGACGTCTTCGTCAGCACGGATGCTGCGCAGGACGTCGTGTGTCGGGACGGCACCGGGAAGCAGGTGAGCACGCTGCAGTTCCCCATCCCGGACGACCGGGTCATCGACGGTGCGCCCTGGTTCGGGACCGGGGCCCGGGTCGAGCTGCGGGAGGGGGAGTCGACGACCTGCGCGGCCGAGGGGGCTGACGTCGGTGATGTCCTGCTCGTGCACCGCACCGGTCTCGTGCGCATGCTCCAGGCTGCACTCTTCGGGGTCGTCGGCCTGGTCGGCCTCGGCGCCTGGTGGGTCGGGACGCGGGCCGCCCGACGACTGCGGACGGTGGCGTCGTGACCGTGCAGCGGGCGGCGGCCGGCGTCGGCGCGTTCCTCGTGCTGGTGATCGGGACCAGCGTGTGCGTGGTCGCTGCGGGTGCCCTGGCCGGTGTGACGGGCAGTGCGCCGTTCGGGGTCGTCCTGAAGTCGGTGCTCGTGCTCGTGCTGCTCGTGAGCACCCTCGGGTCATTCATCCGCTGGGGGCACGGCGGGTCGCCGGCGCTCTGGCTGGGTGTCGCCCTGCTCGCCTACGTCGCCACTCCCTCCAGCTGGGCCGCCAGCACCCTGTTCACCCGTGCCCTCGGGGCGCCGCCGACGCTTGCGTGGGTGGCCGACGCGGTGGTGTGGCTGCTCCTCGCGTGGCACACCACCCGTCGCGTGCTCCCCGAGGCGAGTCGCGACGACGGCCTGCACCGCCTGCGCTGAGCCGGCTCAGTTCCCGACGTACATGTGCTTGAAGCCACTGCCCCGGCACGTGATCGACGTCTTCGGCTCGAGGTCCTCGACCTGGGCGAGCGCGTAGAGCGTGGTGTCACCGAGGCGGCGCTCGCCCTGTTGCGGCTCGGTCAGCCGCGGTGTGCCGGGGCCGCCCACGGTGCACAGGCCGGGGTCCGGCCTTCCCCCCGGTCGTGGGTCCGACCCGTCCGGCGACGACACCCAGATCGTCGCCGTCCCCGGCGACTCCAGCACGGTGAGCGTCTGCCCGGCGATGGTGTCGGCCAGCAGCTCGACGCCGTCGTCGGGGCTGCTGCCACAGGCGGTCACCGCCAGCACCACCAACGCCGCGCTCCACCAGGCCCCCCGAATGCGTGTCATGCGGCCATCATGGCAAGGATGGTGCCGCGCAGCGCCGCGAGGGGCGGGGTGATCAGGATCCGAAGCGCCGGATGCCGCGCCCTCTCGGGTGGAGCAGGCCGGCGATGCCCAGCGCTGCGATTCCCCCGACGACGAAGGCCAGTGGCACGGCTCGCACGCCCACGTCGGTCGGCATGGCCACCACGGCGGTGGTGTCGCCCGTCGCGGGGTCGCACCGCAGCTGGTCGCCCTCGGCAGTGGTCCCCACGGCGACCACCGGGACGTACGGCTCGCCCTCCAGCACGCGGCTGCCGACGGCATCGAAATCGGGCCTGACCTGCAAGGACACCTCTGTTGCGTCGCGCAGGAGCACACACCCCCAGCTCGCGGGATCGGCCGGGTCCTCGTCCTCCCCCTGGGCGAACACGGTGGACCCGGGGTCGAACAGCGGCGAGGGGGTGAGGCTCGCGGGGACGCCGGGCGAGAGCCGGACCACGTCGGTGCGGGGCTGGCTCCAGGCGAGCGCTCCGACCGCGATGCTCACGACGGCGATCGTGGCGAGCAGCACGCTGCCGAGCACCCCGAGCAGGTGCGTTCGGTCAGCATTTGTGCGCTTTCGTTGGGTCAATTTCACTGTTCGCACCTTCGGGCGGGGGGCTCGCGGCGTGTAGCGTACATCGCAGTGGAGCCGGGTCGAACTGGCCGCGAATGATCGCGGCGACCGGCGGGGAGATGATCGCCGAGGGGCGTGGGGGAGGTTCTCGCATGGAATCGAACGTCGCATTCATCGTGGTTGAAGGTTCAATCAATCACGGTGGAGTGATGCCGTGGATCGCCGACGACCCCCGCGTCGCGGTGGCGTCCGAGTCGGCCTTCGCGGACATCCCGGGCTGGGTCACTTCCCTCGGGGCCGACCACGTGGTCATCGCGTCCCGGCCCACGTCCGGGTCGGTGGCCAGGCTTGCCGCGACCACGCTCGCCGGCGCCCGACCCGAGGTCGCCGTCGCCCACCGGGTGGTTCCGACGACGTCCGTAGCCCTGGCAGCCAGCGGCCTCAACGCGCTCGAGTCCGGTTCGGATGCCGTCGCGGTCCTCGGCGCGTTCGACCACCTGACCACGGCGTCAGCGTCCGGCACCTGGCTGCGCTCGGTCACCAGGCTGGTCGACCCCAAGCCCGGACTGGGCATGCACGTGCGCTCGTTGTTCGGTCGAGGCTTCGTCGCGATGACCACACCCGCTGCGTCGGTGGGCCGCACCCTCGAGGCACCGCCCGTCGGGCACCCGTTGCTCGTCGGCGCGGATGCCGGGTCGGCCGAGTTCGCGGCCGTCGTCGCGCTGGCCGGCACCCACGCCGTGCAGTCCGTCCCCGTGCTGGCCGACGTCAAGAGCGCCCACGGTTCCCCTGGTGCGGAGTTCGTCGCCCTGGCCCCCGTCGCGCCGCCAGCCGAGGGCACGGCCACCTGCCCGGTGTGTGCCAGCCGGCAGAACGCCGTCACCTGTCCCTATTGCCACGTCCACTGTCGCGTCTCGGAGCCTGCATGAATCCCCGTCAACGGCGAGGTCTGGTCTTCATGGCCATCTCGATCCTCGTCGCCCTCGCCACGTTCTTCGTCGTCACCGGGTACGTGGCGAACGTCAACAGCCAGGTCGGCTCACGAGTCACCGTCTACCGCGCGACGCAGCCGATCGAGCCGTACACGGCGCTGAGCACCGACAACCTCGAGCCGGTCGAGGTTCCTGAGCGGTGGGTGTCCAAGTCCTCCGTGCTGCGGATGGACGACCTCCTCGGCCGGCGGGTCGGATTCCGGCTCAACGCCGGGTCGACCGTGTCGTCGGACATGCTCATCCCGAGCTCGAGCCTGACCCAGGACGAGCGCGAGGTCGCCGTCAACGTCGACTCCGTGACGGGCGTGGCCGGGCGGGTCCGTCCCGGTGACCGAGTCGACCTGTACGCCGTGTTCGCCGACGTGCCCGGGTTGCCGAAGTCGGTCAAGGTGCTGGCGCGCGACATCCGGGTCGTCTCCATCGCCGGGGAGCAGCAGGTCACCCAGACCGGGGACGCCGGCATCCAGGAGCAGTCGGTCATCCCCGTGACGCTCGCTGTCGTGCCCAAGGTCGCGATGAGCCTGACCTACGCCGCGAACTTCGCCGCCGAGGTGCGACTGGTCGCGCTGCCCAACGACGTCGGCACCGACCGCCGAGGTGAGGTCGACGCCTTCGACGCCTCCGAACTCGGGGGTACCGCCGTTCCCGAAGGAGAAGCGCGATGAGCCAGGTCATCATCGGGATGGCGGACGAGAACCTCGTCGCCGACCTCATGTCCCTCCTCGAGGAGATGGACGGCTTCACCGTCCGGGCGGTCGCGAAGTCCCCCACCGAACTCGTCGACCTCGCCTCGCGGCTCGAGCCCGACGTGGTCTTCGTCCACGAGACCCTCGGCATCGAGCCGGTCTCACAGACGATCCGGGACCTCGCGAACCGGCGTCCGTCCACGGCCGTCATCCAGGTGTCGCAGATCCGAACGCCCGCGCTGGTCATCAAGGCCATGGAGGACGGCGCCCGAGGAGTGGTCGCCTACCCGTTCGCCTATGAGGACGTGTCCACCCGCGTCATCGCCGCGGCCGAGTGGAGCGAGCACATGAAGGCCGTGCTCGCCGGTGCCGCGGTCACCAACACCACCCGCGGTGAGGTCGTGGCCGTGGTGGGCGCCAAGGGCGGGGTCGGCACGACGACGGTCGCCGCCCACCTGGCCTTCGACCACGTGCGCGACCACCCGCAGGACAAGGTGTGCCTCGTCGACGTGGACATCGAGAAGGGCGACGTCGGGGCGATCTTCGAGGTGCGTCAGTCGGTGTCGATCGCCGACGTCGCCAAGGTCTCCGGTGACCTCTCCCCCCACGCCGTCCACGATGCCGTCATCCGGCACGAGTCCGGGCTGCACCTGCTCCTGGCCCCACTCGACGTCCGTGAGGGCGAGTTCGTCAGCCCCGAGGCGATCCGGGCCATCGTCTCCCTGCTGCGCCGCGAGTTCGACCTCGTGGTGCTCGACGGTGGCGGCCACGTCTCTCCCGCCCAGGCCTCGGTCGTCGAGCTGGCCGGTGAGTGCCTCGTCGTCACGACGCCTGACGTGCTGTCCGTGCGCGCGATGCGGCGACGGATGATCGCCTGGTCGGCTCTCGGCGTCCGCGAGGAGCCGGGGTTCAAGGTGCTCGTCAACAAGGTCGACCGCGCCAGCCTCTTCCCGGCCAACGCCGTCGCCAAGCTGACGACGGCCCACGTCGTCGAGACCCAGATCCCCTATTCACCGAGGGTCCTCGAGGCCTCGATCAACGACCGTGACCCGCGGGCTGTCACCGAGGTCGCCTGGTGGAGCCTGATCAGCAGCCTGCGTGTCGAGCTCGGCCTCGCGAAGGCGCCGGTCACGGCATCGAAGGGTCGCTCCAAGCGGGGCACGTCCGCGCAGACGCCCACGGCGAAGCCGAAGGGTCGGCAGAAGGCAGAGCGCACGCCACGGGGCAAGGCGTTGCCCCAGCCCTCCGAGGACCCCGCTGCCACCGCCGAAGCCGGGCCTGCACCCGAGCCGGTCACAGCGGGCCGGTCCAGGGAGTCGGGCGCCGTCGGCCTGGAGACGGTCGGCATCCTCCCCGCTGCCGTGCTGCTGTGCCTCATCGGGTGGCAGACGGCGGTGACGGGATTCTCCTTCATCTACGCGGGGCACGCCTCGTCGGTGGCCTCTCGTGAGTACTCGGTGACCGCAGATGCCGGTGACGCCGAGCGCGCCGCCCGGGCCGCGGTGCCGCGGAGCCTGCGCGGCGGACTCTCCGTCGCGGCATCCGGTGACCGGGTGTCGGTGACCGTTCCCGTGGTCAAGGGCTTCCCCGCAGGGCTGCCGACCTCGCTCACGAGCACGCGCACGGTGGTGAGGGAGCAATGAGCCGCCGAGGTCGTGGTGTGCGTGACGAACACGGCGCGGCCGCCCTCGAGGTGGCCGGTGTGGCCCCGCTGGTGATCTTCGGTGCCCTCGTGGCGCTGCAGTTCGGGGTGGCGGGGTGGACCATCGTGTCGACCCACGAGGCGGCGCGCGACGGCGCCCGCGCCTACTCCCTGGGCGGCGACCCGCGCGCGGCTGCCGAAGGTGCCCTGCCCGGCATCATGCAGGTCGCCGGGGACGGGGGGACGCTGAGCGCCGACGGCTACACCTACTCGGTGACCGTCAAGGTTCCGACCGTCGTCAAGCTCGACATCGGGTCAGTGACCCGCAGCGTCACGATGCCGGTGATCAAGTGAACGACTACAGCTCCTTCACCGGCGGGGCCGTCACCGCGGCGACCAAGGAGGACGACAGCCTCGTCGTCACCTTCCGGCGCATGCTCCTCGAGGAGGTCGACCTCCACGAGCTCAGCAAGATCGATGCCAACCAGCGACGGGCCAGGCTCGAGCGCGTCATCGCCCACCTCGTCTCCCGCGAGGGCGTCATCCTGTCGGCGAGCGAACGCAACCAGCTGGTGCGGCGCGTGGTCGACGAGGCGGTCGGGCTGGGTGTGCTCGAGCCGATCCTCAACGACCCCAGCGTCAGCGAGATCATGATCAACGGGCACGACACCATCTACGTCGAGCGGGCCGGCAAGCTCGAGCGCTGGCCGGCCCCGTTCAGCAGCGACGAGCAGCTGATGCAGACCATCGACCGCATCGTCTCGACGGTGAACCGCCGGGTCGACGAGTCCAGCCCGATGGTCGATGCGCGTCTGCCCGCCGACAGCCGGATGCCGCGTGGCGCGCGAGTCAACGTCGTGCTCCCACCGCTCAGCCTCAACGGGCCCACCGTCACCATCCGGCTCTTCCCGCACGCGCTGAGCCTGACCCAGCTCATCGAACGCGAGTCGATCGACCGACGCACCGCCCTGCTGCTCAAGGCCTGCGTCGAGGGGCGGCTCAACGTCGTGGTGTCCGGTGGCACGGGGTCGGGCAAGACGACGCTGCTCAACGCGCTGTCGTCCTTCATCAGCCCCGACGAGCGGATCGTCACCATCGAGGACGCCGCCGAGCTGAGCCTGAACCAGCCACACACCATCCGCCTCGAGACCCGACCCGCCAACGTCGAGGGTCGCGGCCAGGTGTCGATCCGTGACCTCGTCCGCAACAGCCTGCGCATGCGGCCCGACCGCATCATCGTCGGCGAGTGCCGCGGCGGCGAGGCGCTCGACATGCTCCAGGCGATGAACACCGGTCACGAGGGGTCCCTCACGACGGTGCACGCCAACAACCCGGACGACGCCCTCTCCCGACTGGAGACGCTGGCCTCGATGAGCGACGTGGAGGTGCCCTTCCACGCCCTGCGCGACCAGGTGAACTCGGCCATCGACATCATCGTCCAGCTCAACCGGCTCGCCGACGGGTCACGCCGAGTCGTCGACGTGTCGTGGGTGCGCAGCCGTCGCCAGGAGGAGTTCGACCTCGTGCCCCTCATGCAGTACGCCATCGACCGCACCGATCCGGCCAAGCCGCAGGGTCGCTTCGACGTGTACGACCTGCCTGCGCCGCTGCGACAGCGTCTCACCGAGGGTGGGGCCGATCTGTCGCTGGTCGAGGTGGCCTGATGGTCGTCCTCGCCATTATCGTCGGGTCCCTCACGGCCTCGATGACGTTCGTCCTGGCGTTGCGCCAGTTTCTCGGACTGGTCGCCAGTCGCCGTCGGGCCGTCGGTGCCGCTGAGTTCGCCCGCGGCGAGCGGGAGTTCTCCCTGGTGCGCGAGCTGGACGAGCGGCTGCAACGCACGCGCCTCGGACGGTGGTTGGTCCGCGAGCTCGACCTCGCGGGCCTGAACCACCGCCCGATCCACGTGCTCGGGGTGGGGGTGGCTGCCGGGGCCGTCGGAACGTGGGTGTTGTGGCGGTTCGTCTCCACCGTGTTCGCCGTCCTCGGCATCGCCCTCGCTGCCGTTCTCGTCCGGCGCTACCTGAGCCGGGCGAAGGCTCGGCGCCGTGAGAAGTTCATCGCTCAGCTGCCCGAACTCGCCCGAGTCCTGGCCAACGCGAGCCACGCCGGGCTCTCCCTGGCGACGGCGCTGGGGATCGCCGGCACCGAGCTGCCGGAGCCGGCGAGCAGCGAGCTCACCCGGGTCGCGACCCGGTTGAAGTTCGGGGCGCCACTGGCCACCGCCATCGAGGAGCTCAACGACCGGGTCGGCTCCCGGGAGACCAACGTGCTCATGTCCACCCTCATCGTGGCCTCCCGCAGCGGTGGCTCGCTCGTGACCGCGTTGAGAGACATCGCCGAGACCCTCGACCAGCGCAAGGAGACCCGGCGTGAGGTGACGACGACGTTGTCGCAGTCCGTCGCGTCGTCGAACCTCGTCATCGTCATGGGCTTCGCGATGCTCTTCATGCTCAACAGCATCAAGCCGGGCACGGTCGACCGCATGACGCGCGAGCCCATCGGCCAGGTGGCGTTGGTCGTCGGCGGTTCGCTGTTCGCGGGTGGCTACCTGCTCATCCGGCGGATGACGAGGATCGAGCCATGACGCTTCTCGCCAGCGTCGTCCCGGGGCTCGTGGCCACCCTCGCCGTGGTGCTGCTCCTGCGGGGCTACCACCTCCTGCGCACCGACCCGGACGTCGGGCTGAACGCCGACGAGGTGCTCTACCTCAACAAGTCGGCACGCGACCGGGCAGGCAGCCAGAGCGCCCTCATGGCCCTGGCGTACCGGGTGGTGCCCCGGGTGCGCAGGGCGCTACCCCGGTCGGCCATCCGCTGGCTGCAGCAGCAGGTCGACATGGCGGGCCGGCCCAGTGGCCTGGACGTCGATGCCGTGCTGGCGAAGTTCGCCATGTGGGGGATGGTGCTGGCGCCCATCTTCCTCTTCGGCGTGACGACCGGGAACCTGCTGTACGTCGTTCTCCCGGTGGTGATCGTCGGGGTGCTGCCCATGGCCCAGCTGTCCGGCCTGGCCCGCAAACGCCGAGAGGCGATCGACCGCGACCTCCCCGACTTCCTCGACGTGCTGGCCGTCACGGTCAGCGCCGGCCTGGGCTTCCGGTCGGCCCTGGCCACGGTGTCGCGCCGCTTCGGTGGCGCGATCTCCGAGGAGATCAACACCGTCCTGCACCAGATCACCAACGGGGCGAGCGTGCGGTCGGCGTTCACCACGATGCGTGACCGCACGCGCTCCGATGCCGTCAACGAGTTCGTGACCGCGTACCTCCAGGCGGAAGAGCTCGGCGCACCCCTCGCGGACACCCTGAACCAGATCGCCGCGGACATGCGGCGGGCCACCGCCCAGCGGATGAGGCAACAGGCCGCCAAGATCGAGCCCCGCATCAGCCTCGTGATGACCATGGTGCTCATCCCCGGCGCCTTGGTCATCCTCGTCGGCGGCATGGTGCTGGCCATGGGGGCCGACCAGATCGGAGGCATCCTCGGTGGATAGGCCGGGGCACGCCGGGGTGGCCATGCCGCTGCGACAGCTCACCCAGGTGACGCTGCTCGCGCGGCTCGTCGGGCTGGCCACGGGCCTCCTGGTACTCAGCGGGACGCGGATGTCGCTCGCGACGTCCATCGGCTTCCTCGTCGTGGGATTCACGAGCTTCTACGGGCTGATGAACACCTCCGTGCTCGACCTCGCCCGCAGGCACCCGCTCATCGCCATGGCTGATGCGCTGCTCCTTGCAGGCATCGTCGCGGTGAACGGGATCGACAGCCCCCTGCTGCTGGCAGCCCTCACCACGGCGCTGCTCCTCGGGCTGTGGCTCGAACCCGTCAGCGGCGCGATCGTGATGATCAGCCTCGTGTCCTGCTACGTCGGTGCGGCCCTGCTTGGTGCCGACGGTTCGGCCCCGGCCTTCACCTCCTGGGTGACGATCCCCTTCGTCTACGTCACGCTGTGGTTGCTCGGCCTGACGATGCGCCGCTCCGTGGAGTCCGAGGCGCGGGCCCAGCTGACGCTGCGGGATGCCGTGACCACCGCGGCCGCCACCGAGGAACGCACCAAGGTCGCCCGCGAGCTCCACGACAACCTCGCGAAGTCGCTGCAGGGCATCGCCATGACCGCGACGGCGCTTCCCCTGCAACTCGAACGGCATCCGGAGAGGGCCGCCGAGTCGGCCCTCTCCATCAGGGAGATGGCAGCGACGGCGGTCCACCAGGTGCGTGGCGTCATGGTCGACCTGCGCGCCAAGACCTCGGAGGGCACCTTGTCCGAGGCGGCGTCCCAGGTGGTCCTGGGCTGGGCGGCGCGCACCGGGCGGAACCCGCAGCTGCTGATCGACGACGTCGACGCGGCCGAGGAGGCGACGCGCTACGAGCTGCTGTCGGTGCTGGGGGAGTCCCTGGACAACGTGCACCGCCACGCTGGTCCCTGCGAGGTGACGGTCGAGCTCCACGAGGACCAGGGCTTCCTCTCGCTGACGGTCCGCGACACCGGATCGGGCTTCGAGCCCGCCACCCTCAGCGCCGCCCAGGCGGCCGGACACCATGGAGTTGACGGGATGCAGGAACGGATGGCGCGCGTGGGGGGCTGGTGCACGGTCACCGGGCAGCCGGGGCGCGGAACGCTCGTGGAGTGCCGGGTGCCGGTGCTGCACCGGGTGGAGCGATGACGGTCACCGTCGGTGTCGTCGACGACAGCGACATCATGCGCAAGGGCCTGCTCGCCCTGCTCGGCACCGATCCCGGGCTCGAGGTCGTCGGGCAGGCAGGCGACGGGGACGAGGCCCTGGCCCTGGTGCGTGCGTACCGCCCGGACGTGCTCCTGCTCGACGTGCGGATGCCGCGTCGTGACGGCCTGTCCATCGTCAGCGAGATCGCGAGGCAGACCAGGGTGCTCATGCTGACGTTCACGGATGACGACGCCAGCATCCACCGGGCGATGTCCGACGGCGCGGCCGGCTACTTGGTCCACGGGACGTTCGACGCCGAGTCGCTAGCGCACATGGTGCGTGCGACCGCGAGTGGTGCGGCTCCCGTCTCCGACGTCGCGATGCGAGCGATCCAGCGCGGCCCCGTCGCCGTGGTGCCCGAGCCCGCAGGGGATCTCGGCCTGAGCGCCCGCCAGGTCGAGGTGATGGACCTCATCGCGCAGGGCCGGTCCAACTCCGACATCGCGAAGCACCTGTTCCTCGCGGAGAAGACCGTCAAGAACCACATCAACCAGATCTTCGCCGCGCTGGGGGTCAGCACCAGGGCCGAGGCCATCGTCCGGTGGCTCGGTCGATGACCTCCCAGCGTGCAGGCCGTCGACTGGGCCCTCGGGCGGGCCTGCGGGTGGGCCACGACTTGGGCCCGCAGTTGGGTCCGTGGGCCCTGTGGCCGACGCCGTGAGGTTCATAACGTTGGTCATGTCAGCACGAAGGGCACCAAGGCCCGATCCGCACCACCGATGAGGGGACACCCAATGACTGCCAAGCTCGCCGCGAACTTCACCACCGCTCTCACCACGCTCCGTGACCGCAAGGAGGCCGGCGCGACCGGCCTCGAGTACGCCGGCATGATCGCCGTCGCCGCTCTCGTCGTCGCCCTCATCTGGAGCGCCATCAGCGGCGCCGACGTGACGAGCAAGGTCAAAACGGCGATCGAGGACCTGTTCACTGTTGGCTGATCGAACGTCCTTCGTGAGTGGGGGGTGGACCTGGTCCGCCCCCCACTCACGCGTATCCGCTTCCATGGGGGGTCATTGATGATGCACACGGGGGAACTGCGCGCCCACGAGGCGCGAGAGCAGGGTCAGGCGGCCATGTGGCTCGTGCTGACGGTCGCCTTCCTGCTCGTCGCGCTGGGGGTGACGGCCTACTCACGCCTGGTCTCCGCGACCGACGAGGTGTCCGGGCTGCAGACCGCTGCTGATGCCGCCGCCCTCGCGGGCGCCCAGGCGATCGCCCGGGACGCTCCACAGGCGATCAAGGATGCCGTGCGGGACGGCGGCGGCATCCCCTGCGGTCTCGGCCGCGGCGAGGCTCAGAGCTTTGCCGCCCGCAACGGTGCGACCGTCACGTCGTACTGCTACTACCCCGTGCAGGACCGCATCGAGGTGACGGTGCGCAGCCAGGCCGTGCTGGAGTCCGGTCGCAGGGAGGACACCTCGGCCGTTGCCGAGCTCGACCTCAGGCTGGGGCCCTGCGTCCTCCCGGATGCACCAGAGCCGCCCGAGCCCGAGCCGACTCCCACGCCGACGCCCTCGTCGACGTCGACGTCGACCCCCACGCCGACGCCCACTCCGACACCTGACGACGTGGTGAAGAAGGGCCGGTGCGGCGAGGTGGAGTTCGACGTCACCTTCCCGGGCAGCGGTGGGCCACCCAGCTTCGGATGGGGACAGCTGAAGATCGAGGCCGACCCTCGTCTCACCGACTAGGGGCCATCGACGTCGACGGAATCGGCGCAGGGAGGCGACGTCGCCTCCCTGCGCCGATTCCGTGTCTGTCGGGTCAGCGGGTGACCGGGACGCTGATCGGCTTGTCGAAGCCGGCCTGGCGAACCTCGACGGTGGTGACCGTGTCGGGCAGCGCCGGGTAGTAGATGGTGCGCGGCTGAGCGTCCCCGCGGGCGTAGGCGGCATCAGTGCACAGGCAGTAGGTCTCGCCGCGGCTGTGGGTGAAGGTGAACGGCTCGTAGACCTTCTTCCCGGCGACGTCGACGAGGGTGGGCTGGTTCTCCCAGGACTTCTCACCCTGGTCACCGAGTGGCGCCGCCTGCGCGCCGGAGAACCAAAAGGTAAGCAGGGTTCCCCCGGCGGTCGCCCTCACCTCGGCGACGTTCAGGGTGGCAGGCTGCTTGCCGACAGTGCCCTTGGCGCTGCCCTGCACCGCAGGCAGGGTCGCCGCGAGCACCTTCGCGCTCTGGTCACTGGGAACGAAGGCCGGCGCGGACGAGGCCGTCGCCGACGAACTGCCGGAGCCGCTGGGCGAGGGCTCGGGGGTGTCGTCGGTGCAGGCTGCGAGGGCTGCGATCGCGGCGACGGCGATCGAGGCCAGAGCCACCCGCGAGCGAACCCTCGTGGCTGCGGTAGCGGTGTTCATCACTGCCCCTGCGTGTAGGTGATGCTGACGCGTCGGTTCTTCGCCTTGCCCGCAGCTGTCGCGTTCGAGGCGATCGGCTGGGTCTCGCCCTTCCCGACTGCCGTGATCGAGTACCCGGAGCCCAACTCCTTCGTCAGTGCCGCGGCCACCGCCTTGGCCCGCCGTTCGGAAAGCGCCTGGTTGTAGTCCTCGGAGTCGTCGGAGTCGGCGTGGCCGGTGACGGTCAGGGCCGTGCCGGCCTCACTGGCCTTGATCTGCGCCGCGGCCTTGGCCACCGTGGCGACACCCTTGGCGGTCAGCGTCGCGGATTTCTTCGCGAACAACACGTCGGAGGCCAGGGACACCTCACCCTGCGAGGTCGTCACGGCCCTCTCGAGGTCGGAGACGCGCCCGACGAGGGAGTAGGACTCCGGGTCCTGGGGGGTCGACGTGCCGACGAGGTTCATGTCCACCTCGGGCCAACCCATGCCGACGATGACGGGTTCCTGCTCGCTGGCCACGGGCAGGAGCAGGCCCTCCTCGACGGTGACGTCCGGGACCACCTGTTCAGCGACGGTCACGTCGACTGTCGTGACGCCCTCGGGGAGCGGCGCGAGGGCCGTCCACATGACGGAGGCCTGACCGGGCTTGACCTTGAGCAGGGACGACACGGGCGAGCACGCACACGGTGCGAACTTCTCGGTGGTGACAAGGGGGCGGTAGACCTGCGCGCCGGTGACGTCGGTGAGAGCGGCGTCGCCCATCGTCGGCCCGACATTGCCTGCGTAGAACGAGGACGTCGCGGGGCCGAGGAGCGACAACGCGTTGTCCACCGGGCTGTCGACGGGGACGCCCAGGGACCAGTACAGGATGGTGGCCCCCTCCACCCGGCGGACGCCGTGGACCGTCACGACGGCGGGAGGTCCGGACTGCACCGTGCCCATGGTGAAGGCCTGGCCGAGGATCGGGACCTCGTCGGCGGCGGATGTCCCCGCGGCACTCGACCCGGCGGGCATCCCCACGAGGAGCACGGCCCCCATCGCAGTGGCGGCCCCGATCGAGCGCAGGCTTGAGCGAATGGTCGTCACGACGTGGTTCCCCCCAGATGGTTTCGGCAACACTCTCGGTGGCCGCGCCGGTCACCGCGTGACGGGTACCGAGATCGGCTTGTCGAAGCCTGCCTGACGGACCTCGACGGTGGTGACCGTGTCGGGCAGCTGTGGGAAGAAAATGGTGCGCGGTTGCGGCACTCCACCGATGTACGCCGCGTCCGTGCACAGGCAGCGGGTGTCCCCCCGCTCATCCACGAACGTGACGGGCTCGTAGACCTTCTGCTCCCCGACGTCGACCAGCACGGGTTGGGCCTCCCAGGAGAGGTCCCCGGCGTTGACCAACATCTTCTCCGTCCCGGTGTGCCAGAACGTCAGGACGCTGCCGCCCTGGGTGGCGACGACGGTGGCCACGTTGAGGGTGGCCGGCGCGCCGGCCACGTCCCCGGTCGAGCTGCCGGCCACCGGGGGAAGCTGCGTTCCGAGCACGAGAGAACTCTGGTCGCGCAGCGGCGTCGACGGCGCCGTGGACGCGCTCGACGACGCTGATCCGGTCGGGCTCGCCGTGGGCTCCGGATCATCCCCCGTGCAGGACGACAGCGCCACGACGGACACGACACCGAGGAGCGCCAGAGTGAGACGGGGACGACGGGGAAGCTGGGCCACGGTCACTGTCCTTCGGTGAAGGTGATGCTGACTCGGCGGTTCTTGGCCTTGCCCGCAGTGGTCTTGTTCGACGCGATCGGTTCGGTCTCGCCCTTGCCGACGGCCGTGATGGTGTACCCACCGCCGAGCGCCTTGGTGAGCGCCGTCGCGACGGCCTTCGCCCGCTTCTCCGACAGCGACTGGTTGTAGGAGTTCGAGCCGTCGGAGTCCGCGTGACCCGTCACGGTCAGGGCCTTGCCGGTCTCGGTCGCCTTGATCTGCGCGGCGGCATCCGCGACCGTCCTCGTGCCCTTCGCCGTCAGGGTCGCGGAGTTCTTGGCGAACAGCACGTCCGCGGCCAAGGACACCTCGTCGGTGGAGGTCGTGACACTCTGCTCGATGTTGGACACGCGCTGGGTGAGCTCGAAGGCCGCAGGCTGCGAGGTGCGGGCCGTGGCCAGGAGCTCGGGGTCGGGCTCCGGCCACCCCACTCCGAGGACGAACGGCGCCTTCTGGTTCTCCGCCAGGGGCAGCAGGGGGCCGTCTCCCACGGGGACGTTCGGGATCACCTGCTCCGCGATGGTGACGTCGACCGTCGCGACGCCCGCTGGCAGGGGAGCCACGGCGGACCAGATGACCTGAGCCTGCCCCGGAGTGAGATCAGTCATGGTGGTGGACGGGCCGCACACGCAGGTCCTGAACTTGCCGGTCGGTTCCATCGGGCGGTAGGTGAGACCAGCGGCCCCGTCGGTCAGCGTCACGTCCGACTGGTTGACACCCGTTCGCTTCGACCTGAACGACAGCGTGGACGGACCGAAGTAGGACGCGGCGAACTCCGCCTGCGAACCTTCGGGGATGCCGAGTGACCAGTAGACGATCGTGGCGTTGTCGACCCGTTGGACCCCGTGCACCGTGACCACCGCAGGAGGCCCGGAGGTGACCGTCCCCATCGTGAGGGCCTGGCCGAGGATCGGGACCTCGTCGGCGGCGGATGTCCCCGCGGCACTCGACCCGGCGGGCATCCCCACCAGGAGCAGAGCCGCCACCGCGGTGGCGGCCCCGATCGAGCGCAGACTGGAGCGAACGGTGGTCACGATGTGATTCCTCCCCGGGTGGCTCCGGCAGCACTCTGGGTGCCCGGGCCTGGATGATCGTCCCGTCCAGCGTAAGCCACGTGGTCGCTCAACCCCAGATCCGGTGCACAGTGGTTGTGCGAGACGCCGGGAGGCCTTTCGTCGCAACGGCCGCAGCGCATCTGCCCGCGTCAGGTGTGATCCGTGCGCCTAGGATCCGGCCCATGACCGAGCAGGAGCACCCGTCATCCCATCCGTGGGCCAGGCTCGTCACGTGGGGGTTGGTGCTCGCGCTCATCGCGCTGCCCGTCGTGTGGCTCGACGTGTACCTCCTGGCCACCGACGACGCGAGCGCCGAGTACCTCGTGGGTCGCTACTCGCTCCTGCTCGGCGTGGCCGCGGCCGTGATGCTCGTCATCGAGCGGCTCCGGCGACTGACTGCGTGGGCGGCCCTGTCCGCAACCGCGCTCGCCTGGCTCGGGGTCGTCCTCGGTAGGGTGCTGGAGACCGGCGCCTCGGCCTACCCGTGGGTGATCGCGGGCGCCGCCGTCGTCGCCGCCGTGACAGCCGGGATGCCGGGTCCGCACCGGGGCGCCTCCGTGCGCACCGCCGTGCTGCTCGCCGTCACGACCGGTATCGGCCTCCTCGGCCTGGCCTGACGACCGGGTTCCCGGACCCAGTCACGACGGGCCCGCAGCTGGGCCCGCGGGCCCTGCCCGACGGCATCCGCGGTCCCTAGCGTCGGGACATGCCAGGTGAGCGGCCCCGCGACGCAGCAGTTCGCGGCCGTGGTGTGCCACGAGGGGGGTGCACCACGGAACGGGGCGCTGCCGGGCTCGAGTACGGCGGGATCATCGCGGCTGCTGCGCTCGTCGTCGCCGCGGTGCTGTTCGGCATCGTCCAGGCAGACCTGGCCAAGCACACCACGAACGCCATCTGCCGGATCTTCCTCGGCGAGGGCTGCGAGGACACCGCGCAGAGCGTGCAGACCGCGCTCGAGAAGGCGCTGAGCGGTGACTACGTCGCCCTCGGTGACAGCTTCGCCTCTGGTGAGGGGGCCGGGGATTACCACGACGGCACGAACTACGACAACCGTGACGACTGGAACCCGGGCAACTGGGGCGATGACTCGCACAACCGGTGCCGGCGCTCGACGTCCTCGTACGCCGAGCAGACCTACGCCTCGCCCGAGTTCGACTTCGCGGGTGGCTTCACGGCGGTCTACTGCTCGGGCGCGACCCAGACCGACCTGGACAACCCGAACGGCAGCAACGACGACGAGGGCCCGCAGCTCGACGCCCTCACCGAGGACACCTCGCTCGTCACGATGTCGATCGGTGGGAACGACCTCGGCTTCGGCGCCGTGCTCCAGGACTGCGTGCTCAACGGCGGGAGTGGTGTCCCGTTCACCGATGGCTGCCAGGCCAAGTGGGACGACGAGCTCGACCGGCGCCTGGCGGACCTCAAGCCCGAGCTCGTCGCGCTCTACACCCGGATGCGCGAGCAGGCGCCCAACGCCCGGATCGTCATCATGGGGTACCCCCGGCTGTTCAACGACCCGCCCAGTCAGGAGCTCAACAACATGCTCTTCAGTGAGGACCAGGTGTGGATGAACGGCAAGGCCGACCAGCTCAACGCCATGCTGCGCGACGCCTGCCGTGAGGCCGGGGTGGAGTTCATCGACCCCACCCAGGCCTTCCTCGGCCACGGGGTCGGCGCGCCCGACGGCGAGCAGTGGATCAACGACCTCGACTGGGGTGGGCCGGGTCTGGCCGTCACCGATCCCGGCTCCTTCCACCCCAACGCCCAGGGACACGCGGCCCTGGCCGCACTGCTCGCCGAACAGCTGCGCAACCCGAGGTACCCGTGATGGCCGGCCGGCACACCGTAGGGTCTCGTGGAGTGGGGACTCGAGGGACACGGTTGGTGCTCAGCGCTCTTGGAGTTGCGGGGGTGCTGCTGATGACGGCCTGTGGTGACGACGTCGTGAGCACGCCGCAGTCGTCGGTGACGGGCGCACCCGGGTCCGGAACGGCATCCGCCACCCCCGGCACCCGGGGGGGTGATGCCGACCTCGAGGCTCGCGCCAAGGCCCACTTCATCCCGCTCGCCGCCCTCGGCGAGGGCTGGCGTGAGAGCCAACCGCCACCGGCCGGCTTCGGTCTCACGGTGTGCGGTGTCGACATCGAGCCCGAGCAGCCCGCGGGGTCGGCCCGCCAACGCTTCGCCCGGAGCGGGGTCGGGCCGTTCGTCGCGCAGTACGTGCAGGCCCACCGCGAGGGTCTCGCCGCCGAGGTCGTCACGGCGCTTCAGGCGGCGCTGCCGACGTGCACGTCGTTCGAGACCCGTGGGGAGTCTGCGACCAGCCCGGTCACGCGCTTCACCATCGAGGAGGTCGCCTTCGCCGACGTGCCGGACGACGCCGTGGTGTGGCGGATGACGTCCCAGGGGCAGCGACCCGTCACGCAGGACGTCGCGCTCCTGGCCGACGGGGAGTTCCTCATCGGGGTGGTCTCGTACCGGGCCGGCGACGCCCCCGACCCCGCAACCATCACGACGGCTGTGGCTGCCGTTCCCACGAGGGGCTGACATGGCACCCGATCACCCGGCACCCGAACACCTGCCCCCGCACCGCGTGGCACGCGACCGGATGGCGACCTGGAAGATCGTCGCGATCACCCTCGGGGCCGTCCTCGGCGCGCTGGGGCTGTTCGGTGCCGGGTTCGTCGCCGGGGTGGCCACGAGTTCCGTGGCGCAGTCGTCGGGGACGTTGCCCGGGGGCTCCGGCGGCGGGGGGACCGACCCGGCGCCGACCGGGGGCGACCCGGAAGGGGGCGGGGCGGCATCCGAGTTCGACGACTGCCTGGTCGGGACCTGGCGCACCACCGACTACGAGCAGAGGACCACCGGCCCGGATGGTGAATCGGTGCTGACCGGTCTGAACCGCACCTTCACCTTCGACGAGAGCGGGCGGCACGTCGTCACCTACGACGAGGTCGAGGCCAGGCTCACCACCCCGGGCGGCACCAGCGCCCTGGTGTTCGACGGCACGGTCGTCTACCGGGTGGCCCTGTCGGGGTCACGGATGTCGTTCACCCTCGAGTCGGCGAAGGGGTCGATGACGGTTCGACCCGAGCAGGGCAAGGAGGAGGTGCGCGACCTCCAACCGGGCACCGGGGCCGTGACCTACACCTGTGAGGGCGACACCTACACCGAGGAGGACGGCAAGGGCTTCCGGGAGATGGCCACGCGGGTCAGCTGAAGCCATCGGCACCCGACCGTGGTCCCCGTGACCTGTTTGTGACATAGGAGGGTCGCCGCTACCCTGATGAGAACGCCTCCACACGGATCGCGTTTCCCGAGGTCGGTTACGCCGAGTCCTGCCACCGACCTCAGGCCCCTTCGCACCACCGCTTGGCAGGAGCGGGGGACCCACTTGTGGGCCCGCCCTCGATCGCTGAGGACGAGCCCTTGGGGTGAAGCCGGATCTCGACCGTGAGTCGGGGACGGCCGGGCGACCTCAGCCCGAACCCGACAGCTCACCTCGTAGGCGCGAGAGGCAATCCATGACTCTTCAGACCGTTCCCGGGCGCCACCGATCCGCCCAGTCGTTCAGCGTGTTCTCCGAGCTGACCAGTGTCCTCGGCCAGGCCGGCCTGTCCGGCGCCCGGGTCGCCGCGACCGTCGGCGTTGCCGGAGGCCTCATGGCCGCCGGCTCCGCGATCCCTGCGAACGCCGCCCCGGCGAAGGCCTCGGCCGTCACGGCGGCCGCACCCGCCGCCGCTCCTGCGGTAGCACCGGCCGCGGTGCCCGCCGCGACCAAGGCCTACCTGACGGTCACCCTGCGCAAGGGCAACTCGAACTACGGGCAGAACAAGACCCTCCAGCGGCGTCTGAACGCTCTGGGCGCCAGGCTCGCGGTCGACGGGCGCTTCGGCCCCAAGACGCTCGCGGCGGTCACGAAGTACCAGCGCTCCAAGGGGCTGGTGGTCGACGGGATCGTCGGTCCCAAGACCCGCAAGGCCCTCAAGCTCGCCAAGGCCGGTTCGGCGCCGGCCGCGGCCTCGCGTTCGACCTCGCGCACCGGCATCAACCTGGCCCGGGCCGCCATGTGGGACCGGATCGCCAAGTGCGAGTCCGGCGGCCGGTGGAGCATCAACACCGGCAACGGCTACTACGGCGGTCTGCAGTTCGACTACCGCACCTGGCTGAGCGTCAACGGTGACGACTTCGCGCCGCGGGCCGACAAGGCCTCGCGCGCCGAGCAGATCACCGTCGCGAACCGGCTGTACGCCAAGCGCGGCCTCCAGCCGTGGGGTTGCCGCCACGCCGCCTGACGCCTCGGCCTGACGGCGTCTCGCACAACGCAGAAGATCGGGTGCCACGCAGTAACTTCTGCGTGGCACCCGATCTTCTGCGTTGTGCCTGCCCTGGCCGGCTACGTCGTGCAGCCGGCCAGGGGCTCAGCGGTGAGGGCTCAGCGCTCCTCGGTACCCGCGATGAAGGCCTCGAGCTTGGCGCGACCGACGTCGTCGGGACGCTGCTCCGGCGGGGACTTCATGAGGTAGGACGAGGCCGAGAGCAGGGCGCCACCGACGCCGCGGTCCTTGGCGATCTTCGCCGCGCGGATGGCGTCGATGATGATGCCGGCCGAGTTCGGGGAGTCCCAGACCTCGAGCTTGTACTCGAGGTTCAGCGGGGCGTCACCGAAGGCGCGACCCTCGAGGCGGACGTACGCCCACTTGCGGTCATCGAGCCACGCGACGTAGTCCGACGGGCCGATGTGCACGTTCTTGTCGTGGATCTTGCCGGCGAGGGAGCCCTCGAGGTTCGAGGTCACGGCCTGGGTCTTGGAGACCTTCTTGGACTCGAGGCGCTCGCGCTCGAGCATGTTCTTGAAGTCCATGTTCCCACCGACGTTGAGCTGGTAGGTGCGGTCCAGGGCGACGCCGCGGTCCTCGAACAGCTTGGCCATGACGCGATGCGTGATGGTCGCGCCGACCTGGCTCTTGATGTCGTCACCGATGACCGGGACGCCGGCCTCCTCGAACTTCGCGGCCCACTCGGGGTCGGACGCGATGAACACGGGCAGGGCGTTGACGAAGGCGACACCGGCGTCGATCGCGCACTGGGCGTAGAACTTGTCGGCATTCTCCGACCCCACGGGGAGGTAGGAGACGAGGACGTCGACCTTCGCGTCGCGCAGGGCGGCGACGACGTCGACCGGCTCGGCGGCCGACTCGTCGATGGTCTCGCGGTAGTACTTGCCGAGGCCGTCGAGGGTGACGCCACGCTGGACGGTGACGCCGCTGGTGGGCACGTCCGCGATCTTGATGGTGTTGTTCTCGGAGGCGTTGATGGCCTCGGCGAGGTCCTTGCCGACCTTCTTGTCGTCGACGTCGAACGCGGCGACGAACTCCACGTCGCGCACGTGGTAGTCACCGAAGGTGACGTGCATCAGACCGGGGACGGTCTGGGTCGGGTCGGCGTCACGGTAGTAGTGCACGCCCTGAACGAGCGAGGACGCACAGTTACCGACGCCGACGATGGCGACGCGGATGGAACCCATGTACTTCTCCTGGGGTTGTGATCGGGTTGGTTGTGGTGAAGCGGATGCCGGTGCGCCCGGGATGGCGCGGGCGGCACCTACGGCTGGGGGCCGGGATCTGTGGGGTGGCGCCGTTCGGCGTCGATGAGCTCGCTGAGCCAGCGGACCTCGCGCTCGGTGGTCTCCTCGCCGTGGCGCTGGAGGGCCGTCGTGTAGGCGTCGAGGCGCTCGCGGCTGCGGGCGGCGGCATCGCGGACCCGCTCGAGGTCCTCCTCGACCCGGGAGCGACGTCCCTCGAGGATGCGCAGCCGGACGTCACGCTCGGTCCGCCCGAAGAAGGCGAAGCGGACGTCGAAGCCGTCGTCCTCGTAGGCGGAGGCGTCGGTGCGTGCGACGAGGGCCGAGAAGTGCTCCTTGCCGGCCGCGGTCAGTTCGTACACGACCCGGGGGCGACGGCCGGTGGGGCCGGCGGGGTCGGTCGTCTCGGCGATGAGCCCGTGGTCGAGCAGGTCGCGCAGCGCGGGGTACAGCGTGCCGTAGGACAGCGCCCGGAAAGGGCCGAGCGCGGTGTTCAGCCGCCGGCGCAGGTCGTAGCCGTGCGTGGGCCCTTCGTGGAGGAGGCCGAGGACGGCGAACTCCAGCAGCTGGGCGCGGCGGCTCTTCACGGCAGACCTCCTTCGGGTGCAACGGACCAGACATACGGGGCGTTTGTCAGGAGCAAGGTAGCATAGATATATCGGTGCGATACATCGAGGCAGTGCATCGAGGCGCTGGCCCCCCGCCGGCCGTTCAGGGTTCTCCAAGGAATCCGGTCATACTGGCCATGGGGCCGAGGGTCTTCCACCCCCCGGTTCGCCGCCGTCCGATCTGCTTGAAACCCGCCGTTCCCCACCCCGGAAAGCCGCATGAGTCAACGCCAGCCCAGTCCCTCCGCGACCTCGTCGAGCGGTCGCCGCTCGACGGCATCCGCCGGCCGCTCCCGCGGTCGCACCTGGCTGCGTCGCGGCCTGTGGACCGTGCTCGCCCTCGCGATCCTCGGCGTCACCGCCGTGGGGATCGCCTACGCGCGCACCGACATCCCCGAGCCGAACGAGATCGCCACGGCCCAGACGTCCATCGTCTACTACGCCGACGGCAAGACGGAGCTGGGGCGCCTGTCCGACAGCGAGGGCAACCGCGTGTCGGTGCCGCTGTCCCAGATCCCCGATCACATGCAGAAGGCGATCCTCGCGGGTGAGGACCAGTCGTTCTACCAGAACAACGGCATCTCCCCGACGGGCATCGCCCGCGCCGTGTGGGTCGCCGTCAAGGGCGGCGCCGCGACGCAGGGTGGCTCCACGATCACCCAGCAGTACGTGAAGAACTACTTCCTCACCTCCGACCGCACCCTGGACCGCAAGGCCCGCGAGATCCTCCTCGCCGTGAAGATCGACCGCCAGCAGACCAAGGACGAGATCCTCGAGAACTACCTCAACACCATCTACTACGGTCGGGGCGCCTACGGCATCCAGACCGCGGCGGCGGCGTACTTCAACAAGGACGTGTCCAAGCTGACCGTGGCCGAGAGCGCCTTCCTCGCGTCCGCGATCCGTGGCCCCTCCCTCTACGACCCGGCTCTGGGTGAGCAGCAGGCGGCCAACGCCAAGGAGCGCTCGGGCTACATCCTCGACGCCATGGTCGAGAACGGTTGGCTCTCCGCGAGCGAGCGTGCCGAGGCGACCTTCCCGGACACCTTCGTCGACTACAAGCCCCGCACGCTGCGCGGCACCTCCGGCTACCTGGTGGAGATGGTCAAGAAGGAGCTCATCGCCACGCACAAGCTGAACGAGACCGACATCGACCGGGGCGGGTTGCGGGTGGTGTCCACCATCGAGCGGCCCAAGCAGGTCGACATGGAGAAGGCCATCAAGGAGGAGCGCCCCTCCGAGAAGGACATCGGCATCGGCATGGCCTCGATCACGCCCGGGGACGGGGCGATCGTCGCGCTGTACGGCGGCGCCGACTACGCCAAGCGCCCGCAGAACGCCGCCACCCAGGACAAGATGCAGGCCGGGTCGACGTTCAAGGTCTTCACCCTCATCGCCGCCCTGGAGTCCGGTGACTTCAGTCTGCGCTCCTCGTTGAACGGCGCCAGCCCCCGCTACTTCAAGGAGTTCGCAGACCCCGGCGCCGACACCGAGGCCGGCCGCCGCGGGCGCGTGAAGAACTTCGGGGGCGAGTCCTTCGGTCGGATGGACCTTCGGCGCGCGACCGGCCAGTCGGTCAACACCATCTACGCCGAGCTGAACATCGAGGTCGGCGGGAAGAACTCGATGAAGGCCGCGTCGGATGCCGGCGTGCGCAGCACGCTGCAGCCGAACGTCGGCAACGTGCTCGGCACCGACTACGTCACCGTGCTCGACATGGCCAGTGCCTACGCGACCATCGCGGCCGAGGGGGTGCGGGCCAACCCCTACATCGTCAAGGAGATCCGCTTCCTCGACGAAGGCATCGAGCCGATCACGGTGAAGCCGGTCACCAAGAGGGTCTTCGACGAGGACCTCATGTCCGACGTCATCGACGCGATGACCTACCCGGTCGAGGGCGGCAGCGCCCGCTACGTCGGCCAGAACCTCGGCCGACCGGCCGCCGGCAAGACCGGCACCTCGGAGAGCTTCCGCTCGGCCTGGTTCGACGGCTTCACGCCGCAACTGGCGACGGCCGTCGGCCTGTACCGCAGTGGCCCCGACGGCGAAGAGCTGAAGATGGAGAACCTCCCCGACTCGGGGGACATCACTGGCGGCTCGTACCCGACCCGCATCTGGACGGCCTACATGAAGGCTGCCCTGGACGGCACGAAGGTCGAGCGGTTCCCCGAGCCGGCCAACATCAACAAGAACGCCAAGTACCGGCCGAGCCAGACCTCGAAGCCTTCCGGCCCGACGACGACCCAGGCTCCGAGCACCACTGCTCCGCCGACGACTGCCCCGCCGACGACCGCACCGCCGGAGCCCACCCCGACGCCGGAACCCACGCCGACGGAGCCCACCCCGACGCCGGAACCCACGCCGAGCACTCCGGGCAACGGGAACGGCGGCGGCAACGGAAATCCGGGGGGTGGGGGCAAGCCGGCGCCCTCCGCCTCGCCCGGCGGCTGAGCCGCGCGAGTTGGGGGATGCCGTTCGGCCCGGTACCCTGAGCAGGTTGCCCTCTGAGCGGCCTGTGGAAAACTCCGCGGTCCTGTCGGCAGCAATGCATACCCTCCTGTCACGGAAACTCCGTGACCGCCACAGACCAAAGGAGGCGGGTTAACGCATGCGTCAGTACGAACTCATGGTCATCCTCGACCCAGAGCTCGATGACCGGACCGTCCAGCCCTCGCTGGAGCGGTTCCTCAAGGTCGTGACCACCGATGGTGGTTCCGTCGACAACGTCGACATCTGGGGTCGTCGCCGCCTGGCCTACGAGATCAAGAAGAAGGCCGAGGGCATCTACGCCGTCGTCAACTTCACCTCTGAGCCGGCCACGGCCAAGGAGCTGGACCGTCAGCTCGGCCTCAACGAGTCGGTCATGCGGACCAAGCTCATGCGCCCCGGCGCCTGAGTGACGTCCCAGCACTCTCACACCGTCGGTCTCCACCGCGAAGGAAGTCCCTGACCCATGGCAGGCGAAACCACCATCACCATCGTCGGCAACCTCACCGCCGACCCCGAACTCCGATTCACCCCCTCGGGGGCTGCGGTCGCGAACTTCACCGTGGCATCCACGCCGCGCACGTTCGACCGCCAGTCCAACGAGTGGAAGGACGGGGAGACCCTCTTCATGCGCTGCTCGGTGTGGCGTGACGCGGCCGAGAACATCGCCGAGTCGCTCCACCGCGGCACCCGCGTGATCGTGACGGGGCGGCTGAAGTCGCGCTCGTACGAGACCAAGGAGGGCGAGAAGCGCACCGTCGTCGAGCTCGACGTCGACGAGGTCGGCCCTTCGCTGCGTTATGCGTCGGCGAAGGTCACCAAGGCCGAGCGCGGCGGTTCCGGTGGTGGCTTCGGCGGCCAGGGTGGCTTCCAGCAGCAGGACCCGTGGGCCACCGGTGGCTCCGCTCCGGCACCTCAGGGTGGCCAGGGCTGGGGTGGCCAGCAGGCTCCGCAGCAGCCGCAGGGTGGCCAACCGGCCCCCCAGCAGCCGCAGGGTGGCCAGCAGGGTGGCTGGGGCCAGGCCCCCAGCTACGACGAGCCCCCCTTCTGATCCTCTTTCAGGACACCGACACCTGGGGCCGCGTCGCCGCGGTGACACCACGGCCCCGTTCACAGCACGACACCATCCCTGGGAGACCAGGGCTCATCCGCCGGGAGCCCCCGGCAGAAGGAGAGCACCACGATGGCCAAGCCCGCCATTCGCAAGCCCAAGAAGAAGGCCAACCCGCTCAAGGCGGCGAAGGTCGAGAACATCGACTACAAGGACGCTGCGCTGCTGCGCAAGTTCATCTCCGACCGCGGCAAGATCCGCGCGCGTCGGGTGACCGGTGTCTCCGTCCAGGAGCAGCGCCTCATCGCCAACGCCGTCAAGAACGCGCGCGAGATGGCCTTGCTGCCGTACTCGAGCTCGTCCCGCTGACCGGTCGAGAAGGAGCCAACACCATGAAGGTCATTCTCACCCACGAGGTCTCCGACCTCGGTGCCGCCGGTGACGTCGTCGACGTCAAGGACGGCTACGCCCGCAACTTCCTGTTCCGTCGCGGTCTGGCCACGGCCTGGACCAAGGGCGGGCAGAAGCAGGTCGACGCCATCGCCAAGGGTCGCGCCACCCGCGCGGTCAAGTCGCTCGAGGAGGCCCAGTCGATCAAGGGCAACCTCGAGTCGAAGTCGGTCACCGTCCCGGCGCACGCCGGACAGGGTGGTCGCCTCTTCGGCGCCGTCTCCACCGCGGACATCGCTGCTGCCGTCAAGGCTGCTGGTGGCCCGGAGCTGGACAAGCGCACGATCGAGGTGCCGACCCCGATCAAGACCACCGGAACGCACGCGGCCATGATCCGCTTGCACCCCGAGGTGCGCGCGACCATCGAGCTCGAGGTCGTCGCCGGCTGATCCAGCCCATCGCCGCGCACGTCGCGGCACCGCACGAAGCCCCGGACCTCTGGCCCGGGGCTTCGTCGTGTCCGCAGACCGTCGTGTCCGCAGACCGTCGTGTCCGCAGACCGTCGTGTCCGGGCACCGGTGTGTCGGGGGTGACGCCTACGGTGGAGTGCATGTCCGGCACCGCATCCCGTCGCTCCGCTCGCTCCGCCGCTGCCTACCGTTGTTCGGAGTGCGGCTGGCAGGCGGTGAAGTGGGTCGGTCGGTGCGGCGAGTGCCAGGCCTGGGGCAGTGTCACCGAGGTGGGGGCGGTCACGGCGCGCACGACGGCCGCCTCGGCGGTCGACCGCCCGGCCATCCCGATCGGCGAGGTCGACGTGCGGCGGGCCGTCGCTCGACCGACCGGTGTCCCTGAGTTCGACCGCGTCCTCGGTGGGGGCATCGTGCCCGGTGCGGTCGTCCTCGTCGCGGGCGAGCCCGGCATCGGAAAGTCCACGCTGCTCCTCGACGTCGCCGCTCGGGCGGCCCGCTCGGGTGACCACGGCGACCGCAAGGTCCTCTACGTCAGCGGTGAGGAGTCCTCGGCCCAGGTGCGAACTCGCGCGGAGCGCATCGAGGCCATGGCCCGATCCCTCTACCTGGCGAGCGAGACCGACCTCGCCACCGTGCTCGGCCAGATCGACGCCCTGCAGCCCGAGCTCGTCATCGTCGACTCCGTCCAGACGATCAGCAGCGCGGAGGTGGAGGGGTCCGCCGGCAACGTCTCGCAGGTTCGTGAGGTTGCCGCCTCGCTCATCCAGGTCGCGAAGGCCCGCGGCATCGCCGTCCTGCTCGTCGGGCACGTCACCAAGGACGGCTCCATCGCCGGGCCCCGGGTGCTCGAGCACCTCGTCGACGTCGTCGTGCAGTTCGAGGGCGATCGCCACAGCAGGCTGCGGCTCGTGCGTGCCGTGAAGAACCGCTTCGGCCCGACCGACGAAGTCGGCTGCTTCGACCTCTCCGACGTCGGAATCGTCGGTCTGGCCGACCCGAGTGCCCTCTTCCTCTCTGGCCGTACCGCCGCGGTGGCGGGAACGTGTGTGACCGTGACCCTGGAGGGGCGCCGGCCGCTCGTGACCGAGGTGCAGGCGCTGGTCACCGCGTCGACCCTGTCCACCCCGCGGCGCGCGACGAGCGGCCTGGACACGGCCCGGGTCAACATGATCCTGGCCGTGCTCGACAAGCGGGCAGCCGCGCCCATCGGCGGTAGCGACGCCTACCTGTCGACCGTGGGCGGGGTCCGCCTCACCGAGCCCGCGGCCGACCTGGCCATCACCCTCGCCCTGGCGGGCGCCATCACCGACAGGCCGCTGCCGCACGGCACCATCGCCTTCGGTGAGGTCGGGCTGGCCGGCGAGATCCGGCCCGTGACCGGAGCGCACCGCCGCCTGGCCGAGGCGGCCCGTCTGGGCTTCACTCGGGCGGTCGTCCCCCCGGGGGTGGCGGGCGCCGGGCCCGTTCCTCCCGGACTGCACATCGTCGAATCGGCAACGGTCAGCGAGGCGGTCGGTCGCGGCCTCTACGACGGCGTCACCCGCTGACTGCGTGCGACGCACGACCGCCACGCGGTCCTGAGCGGTCCGCCGCTGGTGATCAGGCGCGGCAGGAGGCCCGTGCCGGATAGGATGCGCCCAGCGGCCGCAGACAGCGACGGCCTGGGGACACGGATCCGGAGGACTCGCAGTGCCGACGCAACTGCCCGACGAGGAGTTGCTGCGCGCCACCCTCGCGGCGGTGGCCCCCGGTACCGAGTTGCGTGACGGCCTCGAACGCATTCTTCGTGGTCGCACGGGTGCCCTCATCGTCCTCGGCAACGACAAGGTCGTCGAGTCCCTCGCCACCGGTGGCTTCCCGCTCGACATCGAGTTCTCGGCGACGCGGCTGCGCGAGCTGGCCAAGATGGACGGTGGCATCGTCTGCGACCGCGACGTGACGCGGATCGTGCGAGCGGCGACCCAGCTCGTGCCCGATCCCAGCATCGAGACCAGCGAGTCCGGCACCCGGCACCGCACCGCCGAGCGGGTGGCGAAGCAGACCGGCTTCCCGGTCGTCTCCGTCAGCCAGTCGATGCGCATCATCGCGCTGTACGTCGCCGGTCGTCGGGTCGTCCTCGAGGACTCCAGCGCCATCCTGTCGCGCGCCAACCAGGCCCTGCAGACCCTCGAGCGCTACAAGTCCCGCCTCGACGAGGTCACCGGCACGCTGTCGGCCCTCGAGATCGAGGACCTCGTCACCGTGCGCGACGTCGCCAACGTGCTCCAGCGCCTGGAGATGGTGCGCCGCATCAAGGACGAGATCGCCGAGTACGTCGTCCAGCTCGGCACCGACGGGCGCCTGCTCAGCCTCCAGCTCGAGGAGTTGACCGGGGGTCTGTCCGACGACCTCGGGCTCGTCATCCGTGACTACCTCCCCGAGACACGCGCCAGCCTGACCCTCGACGACGCGATAGCCAACCTCGAGGCCATCGACTCCACCGAACTGCTCGACCCGTCGGCTGGCGCTCGCGCGATCGGGTTCACCATCGTCGGTGACTCCCTCGACTCCTCGGTCAGCCCCCTCGGGCACCGTCTGCTCTCGAAGATTCCGCGTCTGCCGGGTGCCATCGTCGACCGTCTGGTCGCGCACTTCGGCAGCCTCCAGAAGCTGCTGGCGGCCAACATCGACGACCTGATGGACGTCGACGGTGTCGGCGAGGGCCGGGCTCGCCTCGTGCGCGAAGGGCTCTCGCGCCTGGCCGAGTCGAGCATCCTCGAGCGCTACGTCTGAGCGCGTCAGCTCCGTCCCCAGTGCCTGCGTCACGTGCCCTGGTCGACCTGTGCGAGGTCGCCGACCTGCACGAGAACATCCTGCGCTGGTACTCGCGCCATGCCCGGGCGCTGCCGTGGCGTGACGCTGCGACCACCCCGTGGGGGGTCTTCGTCTCCGAGGTGATGGCTCAGCAGACGCCGGTCGCCCGCGTGGAACCCGTCTGGCTGAGCTGGATGCAGCGCTGGCCGACCCCCGCGCACCTGGCGGCCGAGTCACCGGGCGAGGTGGTGCGGGCCTGGGGCCGTCTCGGGTACCCGCGCCGGGCGCTGCGGCTGCGCGAGGCGGCCGTGGCGATCGTCGAGTGCCACGACGGGCAGGTGCCCTCCGACGAGGAGACGTTGCGCACCCTTCCCGGGGTCGGGGCGTACACGGCGGCAGCAGTTGCCGCATTTGCCTTCGGCCGGCGCACCACCGTGGTCGACACCAACGTGCGTCGGGTCCTCGCTCGACTCATCGAGGGGCGCGAGCAGGCAGCGCCCGCCCTCACCGCCGCGGAGTCCGCGCTCGCGGCATCCGTCGTCCCCGCACACCCACCGACGTCGGCGACTTGGAACGTCGCGGTGATGGAGCTCGGGGCGCTGGTCTGCAAGGCCCGCACCCCCCAGTGTGAGCAGTGCCCGGTCCTCGACCGCTGTGCGTGGGTGCGGTCTGGTCGGCCGGCACACGAAGGGCCGGCCCGGCGCGGTCAGGCCTGGCACGGCACCGATCGGCAGGTACGCGGAGCCGTGCTCCAACTGCTGCGAGACGCCCCTCGCGCGCTCTCGCGCACGGCGCTCGCCGACGCGGGACCGGATGCCGGGCAGCTCGATCGTTGTATCGCTTCCCTCGTCGAGGACGGCCTCGTCGAGCCGGTCGCAGACGCGCACTTCCGGCTGCCGCACTGATCCGGCAACCAGTCGGCCTACGCTGCTCCCGAGGCACATCACGCGGGGTGGGGTGCACGGCACCCTGAAGGACTGCGCGGTGGGGACGACGAGACATCGACCGAGGTTCGGCGGTCTGGGGATCCTGGTCCTCACCGCGGCGCTGTTCGGCACGCCGGCACTGGCCGACGACGGGCTCTCGACGGGGGCGACCAGTCGCTACGTCATCGACGCCAAGGCCGCCGTGCTGAAGGTCGACGTCACCCTCGAGCTGCGCAACACCACACCCGACCAGGGGAACAGGTACTTCTACTACAACTTCTTCACGGTCCCGGTCCCGGCCGGCGCCGAGAACCTGCGGGCCAGCTCGGGTGGGTCCACGCTGAAGGTTCGGCTCAGCGACAGCGAGGATCCGTCGACAGCCCTGGCCAGGATCTCCTTCCCGGACCTGCGTCACGGCCGCTCCCGCACCATCCGACTCACCTACACGGTGCCGGGTGAGAAGCCCCGTGCCGCCGACAGCACGCGGGTCGGCCCGGGATATGCCACCTTCAGCGTCAACGGGTTCGGGGACCCCGGGCGAAACACCGTGCAGGTGGTGGCCCCGACGTCGATGACCTTCGATGCGACGAGCGAGGACTTCACCGCGTCCGACAAGGGCGCAACGACGACCCACACCGTCTCCTCATCCGATCCCGACGGGTTCTGGGCGGTGGTGTCCCTGCGCGACCCGGCGAACAGCAGGAAGGCAACCCTGGACGTGCCCGGAACCTCGCTGGAGCTCCACGGTTACCAGGACGACGCCCGGTGGACCGAGTTCGTGGCAGACCAGGTCACCGCCGGTCTGCCGGAGCTGGAACGGCTCACCGGGACGTCGTGGCCCGGTGGCCTCGAGCGGATCCGGGAGGATGCGTCCCCGGCCATCCAGGGTTACGACGGCTGGTTCGACCCCGGCGACGACGAGATCGTCATCGGCGAGGACCTCGACGCCGACCTGATCTTCCACGAGCTGTCCCACGCGTGGGTGTCGAGCGAACGGTTCAGCGAGCGGTGGGTCTACGAAGGCCTGGCCCAGGTGCTCGCAGAACGCACCGTCACGGCCACGGGAGGCAAGGTGGTCCCCCATCCGAAGGCTTCCCGCAAGGACCGGGACGCGGTGGCGCTCAACGAGTGGGGTGGCTCGCCGAGCGTTCCCTTCGACGACGTCGACTCCTACGCCTACCCCGCGGCCTACGCCGCCACCACGGCCCTGGTCGCCGACCTCGACGATGCCCAGCTGGCCGCGGTCGTGAGCGCCGGCATCCGGGGTGAGAGCGCCTACGACCCTGCCGGCACCCGAGACTCGGCCGGGGTGTCGACGTCCTGGACACGGTGGCTGGACCTCCTGGAGACCCGAGGTGGTGTGAAGGATGCCGCCGGTGTCTTCCGGACCTGGGCCCTCACCGCCGACCAACGGGCTCAGCTCGCTCCCAGGGCGACGGCGCGAGCAGCGTACGCCGCCGTCGACGAGGGCGACGGTGACTGGCTCCCACCGGAGGGCCTGCGTGCCGCCATGACGCGGTGGGACTCGATCGCGCCACCACGGTGACGGAGCAGGTGGTCGAGCTGGGCCCCGCGGTCACGCAGGTGCAGGATGCCGCGGCCAAGGGCGATCTGCCCGTTCCCGAGGCCGTGCGTGAGACGTACGAGAAGGCCGAGGACGACGAGCAGTACGCGGCCCTGGCGTCATCATTGCCCCGGGCGGCACGGGTGATCAGCGCCGTGGGGGCCGCCGTGGACGACGCCGCCACGGACCGCGACCCCGTGAGCGCCCTCGGGGCGGCCGTGCTGGGAGTGCAGGACAGCGCTGCCGAAGCGGTCGCGCTGCTCGAGGCCGGCAAGCTCGACGCGGCAGCGGCCGCCGCCGAGACCGCCTCGGGGCGTGCCGACAAGTCCCTGGTCGTCGGACTCGCCGGGCCCCTGCTGGTCGCGCTCGGCCTCGTCGGTGGGGTGATCGTGACCCGGCGAGTACTCCGCGGCCGGTCGACCGCTGGAATCCCGGTGGACGGTGAACCCTTGGACGCCACACTGGGCTCCATGAGTGCGACCCCGGCATCCTCCCCAGCCCAGCCCGGGAACCTCTCGGGTCACCGCACGCCGGAGGAGCTGGAGGCGTTCCTGCCCGTGCTGCTCGCCGCCCCACGCGATGTCGGCACCCTAGACCTCGTCGTGCGACGGCCGGCCGAGGGAGTGCGCGAGGTGCTCGACGAGGGCGAGCTCGACCTCGTCGTCGGTCTGGTCGGCGACACGTGGGCCGAGCGGGGCAGCAGTCGCAGTGCCGACGGCGGCCCGCACCCGGACATGCAGCTCAACGTCATGAGCTCACGCATGGTGGGTTTCCTCGCGGGGGATCCCGACCGTCGGGCGCTCGCCGGGGATCAGCTCTACCTCGACCTCGACCTGTCGCACGAGAACCTACCGACCGGGTCGCGGCTGACGATCGGGGACCCGGCGGAGCGCGGCGCCGTCATCGAGGTGACCGAGCAGCCGCACACGGGTTGTGCCAAGTTCATCGACCGCTTCGGTGCCGAGGCGATGCGGTTCGTCAACGGGTCGGTGGGTCGGCCACTGCGCCTGCGTGGCCTCAACGCCCGGGTCGTCGTCCCCGGACGGGTGCGCCCCGGCGACGCGGTCACCGTGACCCGCCCGTAGGCACCGGAGCACGAGGAGTCGGAGAACAGCGAACGGCCCACCCCGTGCGGGGTGGGCCGTTCGTGTGCTGGTTCCCTCAGGCGAGGCTCACTTGCCGGGCTTGATGGGGTAGACCGGCTGGGTCTGGGCGTTGAACTCGCCCAGGCGAACCGAGTTGGCCTTGCGCAGCGTCGGGTCCTTGATCATCAGGACGTCGAGGCCCTTGGTGATGTCCGAGCTGTAGACGAACCCGTTGTAGTAGTACGCGGACCAGGTGCCACCGAGCACGAGGCTGTCGGCGTTGATCGCTCCGCGCTCGAAGTAGTCGAGCTCCTTCGGGTTGGCGGAGTCGGTGAACTCCCACAGGGAGACACCGCCCTGGTACCAGGACTGGATCATGACGTCACGGCCGTTGACCGGGATGATCGATCCGTTGTGGGCGACGCAGTTCTCGGTGCTGCCCTGGTGACGGGGGATCTTGTAGTACGACTTGAAGGTCAGGTCGCCGTTGGCCGCCAGGTCGTAGATGGCGTTGGCGCCACGCTTCGGGCCGATGGTGGCGTTGCAGGTGGCCGAGCCGCCGCCACCGAGCTCGTCGGTGAAGATGACCTTGGAACCGTCGCTGTTGAACGTCGCCGAGTGCCAGAACGCGAAGTTCGTGTCCCGCACCGTCTCGATGACCTTCGGCTGCTCCGGGTTGGAGATGTCCATGATGATGCCGTCACCCATGCACGCGCCCGCAGCGATCTTCTTGCTGGGGAAGGCGGTGATGTCGTGGCAGCCCGAGGTGCTGCCGTTGCCACCGTCCGGGAAGAGCACCGGCGTCGCGATGACGCTGGCCGCGGTCGGGTCGGCGTGCGGGACCTTGACGATGGAGATCAGGTCGTGGGGGCGCAGGCAGTCGGGGGCGGTGTTCGAGGGGCCGTAGCTCGAGACGTAGAGGTAGTCGGCGTCCTCACCCGGAACCACGGTGTGGGTGTGCGAGCCGCACTTGGTCTCGACGGACTTGATGTACTGCGGGTTGGTCTCGTCGGAGATGTCGAAGATCTTGATGCCCTCCCACGAGGACTTGACGTTCGCCGACTGGCCCGTGCTGTTGCAGCTGTCGTCGTTGCGCGAGGAGTCGGTCGACAGGTAGACGAGGTCGCCACGGACGCTGATGTCGTTCTGCGAGCCGGGGCAGTTCACCTGGGCGACGACCTCGGGGGCGCCGGCCTCCGAGATGTCGTAGATGGCGAAGCCGTTGTAGTTGCCGACGAAGGCCCGTTCGCCCTGGAAGGCGAGGTCGGTGCCGAAGGCGCCGGGGAGGGCGAAGGTGCCGGCGAGCGGGGTGTTGCTCATGTGCTTCATGTTCTGGCTGTACCCGACCTGGTCAACGGCCAGGTCGGTGCCGGAGACGTTGAGGCCGTCTCCCGCGGATGCGGCGCTCACACCGCCGAGCGCCATCATCAGGGCTCCCGCGGCTGCAACCGCAAGGAGTCGTGTTCGCTTCATGTCCCTCCCCGACCCGTTGGCACCGCACGAGCGCACACCCGACTCCTCGCCGCAGCGGCCACGGCATCCCTCGTCCTGTTCGTCGCAGCCTGCAGCGGTGACGAGCCGGCAGCCGTCGTGACGGCACCGGCTCCGACTGTTCCGGTGCTGCAGCCCGGGACCCCGGGGCAGCCGAACGCGACGATCACCGGGTCGGCCGCCGCACCGACGGCGACGGTGAGCATCCTGCCCACCGACGAGCGCTTCCTCAGCGAGATGATCGTCCACCACGCGCAGGCAATCGTCATGGTCGATGCCGTGAAGGGCTCCCTCGAGGATGCCGAGGTGGCGGCCATCGCCTCGCGCATCGGCGACGAGCAGCGCCCCGAGATCGACGCCATGGCCGGTTACCTCGAGTCCCACGGCGCGCAGGTGCCCCCGGAGGCGACCAACCCCAACCTCACCGACCACGGCGCGCACTCGATGCCGGGCATGGCGACCGAGGCGGAGATCGCGCAGTTGGCCACGGCGACGGGCCGCGAGGCCGACCGGCTGTTCCTCACCTTGATGATCCGCCACCACCAGGGGGCGCTCGCCATGGTCGACGAGCACAGCGACAACTCCATGGCCGAACTCGTCGAGGAGACCGTCAACGAGATCTCGGTGACCCAGGGCAAGCAGATCATGCAGATGCAGGGCATGCTCGACCGCTTGACCTGAACCCCGGCGCGGTGACACCTACGCCAGGGCCTGCGTGCTGCGGCTCGAGGGGTCCCTAGAGCTTGCGCAGCATCCGGGTGTTGCCCAGGGTGTTGGGCTTGACGCGCTCGAGGTCGAGGAACTCGGCCACACCCTCGTCGTAGCTGCGCAGCAGCTCGGCGTAGACCTCGGGGTCGACGGCCTGGCCCTCGATGACCTCGAAGCCGTGGCGCGCGAAGAACTCGGTCTCGAAGGTCAGGCAGAACAGCCGGCTCAGCCCCAGTCCCCGGGCTCGCTCGATGAGCCGCCGCAGCACCGCCGAACCGACGCCCGACCCGAGGGCGGACTCGGCGACGACGAGGGTGCGGACCTCACCGAGGTCCTCCCACAACACGTGCAGTGCCCCGCAGCCGACCACCGCGCCGTCGATCTCGGCCACGACGAAGTCGGAGACCGACTCGTAGTAGGCGACGGCCTCCTTGTTGAGCAGCACCCGGCGCTCGGCCTGCGGGGCGACCAGCGCCCGGATGGCCCGCACGTCGCTCGTGCGGGCCGCGCGCACGACGGCACGTCGCGAAGGGGTCGCCGACGGAGTGGGCGCAGCTGGTGGTTCGGGTGACAGGTCGTCGGACGGCACGAGGGGAGCGTAACCGTCACCACCGCGAGAGGGGTGCACAGACCGGGCCCGGACATGGCGGCGGCCCGCCACCGCAGGGGTGGAGGCGGGCCGCCTGTGCAAGGAGTCCCCGGAGGCCCTTGCACACCTCAATTCTGGATCAGGGTCGGGACGGGGTGGGTATAGGGATGTTCAAGTCTTGGTCAGAACTCGACATGCCATTCCCAGGCCGGCTCAGCCCTCGATCGCCACCACGGTGTCCTGGATGTCCGGGGTCTTCGGGGCACCCTCGAACGTGAACACGGCATCCTTGCCCTCGCCGGTCGCGTCGACCGCGACGATCTCGCCGGCCTTGAGCTCGCCGAAGAGGATCTTCTCGGACAGCACGTCCTCGATCTCGCGCTGGATGGTGCGACGCAGAGGCCGCGCACCGAGCACGGGGTCGTACCCCTTGGTCGCCAAGAGGTTCTTGGCGACCGGGGTGAGGACCAGGCCCATGTCCTTGTCCTTGAGCCGCTTGTCGAGCTTCGCGATCTCGAGGTCGACGATCTGGACGATCTCGGCCTGGCTCAGCTGCGGGAAGACGATGGTGTCGTCGACGCGGTTGAGGAACTCGGGCCGGAAGTGCTGCTTGAGCTCGTCGATGACCTTGGCCTTCATCCGGTCGTAGTCCGACCGGGTGTCCGGACCGGCGGAGAAGCCGAGCGAACCCTTGGAGATGTCCCGGGTGCCGAGGTTGGTCGTCATGATGATGACGGTGTTCTTGAAGTCGACCATCCGACCCTGCGAGTCGGTGAGGCGGCCGTCCTCGAGCACCTGCAGCAGGCTGTTGAAGATCTCCGGGTGCGCCTTCTCGACCTCGTCGAACAGCACGACGCTGAACGGCTTGCGGCGCACCTTCTCGGTGAGCTGGCCACCCTCTTCGTAGCCGACGTAGCCGGGAGGTGAACCGAACAGGCGCGAGACGGTGTGCTTCTCGCTGTACTCGGACATGTCGAGCTGGATGAGGCTGTCCTCGTCGCCGAAGAGGAACTCGGCCAGGGTCTTCGCGAGCTCGGTCTTCCCGACGCCCGTCGGGCCGGCGAAGATGAACGAGCCACCGGGGCGACGGGGGTCCTTCAGGCCGGCACGGGTGCGGCGGATGGCCTGGGAGAGCGCCTTGATGGCGTCGTCCATGCCGACGACCCGCTTGTGCAGCTCGTCCTCCATGTGGAGCAGGCGGCTGGACTCCTCCTCGGTCAGCTTGAAGACCGGGATGCCGGTCGACGCAGCCAGGACCTCGGCGATGAGCTCTTCGTCGACCTCGGCGATGACGTCCATGTCGCCGGACTTCCACTCGGCCTCACGCTTGGCCTTGTCGGCGCGCAGGTTCTTCTCGTCGTCGCGCAGGCGCGCGGCCTTCTCGAAGTCCTGCCCGTCGATCGCCGACTCCTTCTCGCGCACGACCGTGGCGATGCGCTCGTCGAACTCGCGCAGGTCCGGCGGTGCGGTCATCCGGCGGATGCGCAACCGGGCCCCGGCCTCGTCGATCAGGTCGATCGCCTTGTCGGGGAGGAATCGGTCGTTGATGTACCGGTCGGCCATGTTGGCGGCGGCCACGAGCGCGGCATCGGTGATGGAGACCCGGTGGTGGGCCTCGTAGCGGTCGCGCAGACCCTTGAGGATCTCGATCGTGTGGGGCAGCGTCGGCTCGGCGACCTGGATCGGCTGGAAACGTCGCTCCAGTGCCGCGTCCTTCTCGATGTGCTTGCGGTACTCGTCGAGCGTCGTGGCCCCGATGACCTGCAGCTCACCGCGGGCGAGCATCGGCTTGAGGATGGACGCGGCGTCGATCGCGCCCTCGGCCGCGCCGGCACCGACGAGGGTGTGGATCTCGTCGATGAACAGCACGATGTCGCCGCGGGTGCGGATCTCCTTGAGTACCTTCTTCAGGCGCTCCTCGAAGTCACCGCGGTAGCGGCTGCCGGCGACCAGGGCGCCGAGGTCGAGGGTGTAGAGCTGCTTGTCCTTGAGGGTCTCGGGCACCTCACCGCGCACGATGTCCTGCGCGAGGCCCTCGACGACGGCCGTCTTGCCGACGCCGGGCTCACCGATGAGGACCGGGTTGTTCTTGGTGCGTCGCGAGAGCACCTGCATGACCCGCTCGATCTCCTTCTCGCGCCCGATGACCGGGTCGAGCTTGCCCTCGCGGGCCGCGGAGGTGAGGTTGCGACCGAACTGGTCGAGCACGAGCGAGCCGGCCGGGGTGCCCTCGGCGGGGCCGCCCTGGGTCGAGCCACCGCCACCGGAGGCTCCCTCCTTGCCGCCCTGGTAGCCCGAGATCAGCTGGATGACCTGCTGGCGCACCCGGGAGAGGTCGGCGCCGAGCTTGACGAGCACCTGCGCCGCCACGCCCTCGCCCTCACGGATGAGGCCGAGCAGGATGTGCTCGGTGCCGATGTAGTTGTGGCCCAGCTGCAGCGCCTCGCGCAGGCTCAGCTCGAGCACCTTCTTGGCGCGCGGGGTGAACGGGATGTGGCCGGTGGGCGCCTGCTGGCCCTGGCCGATGATCTCCTGCACCTGCTCGCGCACGGCCTCGAGCGAGATGCCGAGGCTCTCCAGGGCCTTGCTCGCGACGCCTTCGCCCTCGTGGATCAGCCCGAGCAGGATGTGCTCGGTGCCGATGTAGTTGTGGTTGAGGCCACGGGCCTCTTCCTGGGCGAGCACGACGACGCGGCGGGCGCGGTCGGTGAACCGTTCGAACATGGTGCTTCTCCTGACGGTCGAGTCCCCTCGATGCTAGTCGCGCCGTCTGGATGTGGCTCGACGTTAACCAGCCTGCGGTTTCGCCGCGAGGGGAGAACTGTCAGGCCCAACGCGGTACACGCCCCCGGGTGTTCCGCGTGTTCGCTCTCGGCGCACGCGATCAGCACCCTCTCGCGTCAGCGACGCCGTTGGCAGCGGCCACACCAGAACAGGTTGCGCCCGGCAACCACGCGGGTGCGCACCTTCGACCCGCACGCGGGACACGGCATCCCGGCGCGGCGGTAGACCGCCGACGAGCGTTCGGTGAGGCGCGGCACCTCACCGCGACCGAGCGCGGCCTCGACCTCGAGCACCTGGTCCTCGACGGTGACGATGCGGCCGGTCGTGACCCCCAACGGCATGAGTCGCTCGAGGTCGTCCCAGATGAGGTGCCACGAGGCTCGGCGCAGCATCCGCCCCTCGGTGAACGGTGAGAGCCGGTGCCGGAAGAGCACCTCGGAGCGGTAGACGTTTCCGACACCTGCGAGCACCGCCTGGTCCATGAGCAGCTCGCCGATGGTGCGCGACGAGCGGCTGATCCGGGCCCAGGCGGCGTCCGGGTCGGAGTCGGGGCGCAGGGGATCGGGGCCCAGACGGTCGAGCACCGTGTCGACCTGCTCGGGCGTGGCCACCTCGCACAGCGTCGGCCCGCGAAGGTCGGCGACGTGCTGGTCGGTGCGCAGCCGCAGCCGCACCTGACCAACCGCCGGCACCTCCGCCGTCCACTCGTGGCTGTCGACGGTGAAGGAGCCGATGAGGCCCAGGTGCACGTGCAGCCAGCGGTCGTCGGCAAACTCGACGAACAGGTGCTTGCCCCTCGACGTCGCCCGCAGCAGCTCGTGGCCGCTCAGCACGGCCGCACCCTCGGCGAACTTGCCCTGGGGGCTCGTCACCTCGGGGGTGGTGCCCGCGAAGGCCTCGTGGAGGTCGCGGGCGAGGGCGAAGAGCGTGTGGCCTTCAGGCATGCGGCCTCAGCTCGCGAAGGATGCGCAGGGCCCTGGGCCCGACGCCGTGCAACGCCAGGAGGTCGCGGTCCGCGGTGGAGGCCACGGCATCCCACGTCGTCCACCCCGCGCTCGCCAGGGCGCGGCGGGCCGGGGCCCCGATGGCGTGCACCTCGTGGGGTGGCTCCGAGGGTTCCGGCGTCGAGGTCGGCTGGGGGTGCTCGCCGGCCACGGTCAGCTGGCCTTCTTGGGTGCGGCCTTCTTCGCCGCCGCCTTCTTGGCGGGTGCCTTCTCGGCTGCGGCCTTCTTGGTGGCCGCCGACTTGCTGGCAGCCTTCTTCGCGGCCGGGGCCTTGGCCGCTGCCGGCTCGGGAGCCTCACCCCGCGCTGCCTTGGCCTTCTCGACCGAGCGCGCCAGTGCCGCCAGCAGGTCGACGACCTCGCCGCTCTCCTCCGGCTCGGCCGTGCTGACGCGCACCTCGCCACCCTCGACCTTGGCGCGCACGAGCTCCTTGACGGCGATCGCGTAGTCGTCCTCGTAGTCGTCCGGGTCGTAGTCGCCGGCCAGCTGGTCGATGAGCATCTTGGCCATCGCCATCTCCTGCTCGGTGGCCCGCTGGTCGTCGGTGACGGTCGCGAAGTCGGCGGCGCGCACCTCGTCGGGCCACAGCATCGTCTGCATGACGATGACGCCGTCACGCACCCGCAGCACCGCCATCGTCATCCGGGTGCGGATGGAGACGGTGCAGATGGCCATCCGCTTCTCGGTCTCCAGGGCGTCGCGCAGCAGGACATAGGGCTTGGTTGCCGCCTTGTCGGGCTCGAGGTAGTACGACTTGTCCAGCCACATCGGGTCGATCTGGTCGGCCGGGACGAACTTCGTGACCCCGATCTCCTTGGAGGTGCGGCTCGGCAGGTCGGCGAAGTCCTCGTCGGTGAGCACGACCATGTCGCCGTCCTCGGTCTCGTAGCCCTTGGCGATGTCGTCGTACGACACCTCCTCGCCGTCGATCGAGCAGGTGCGCTTGTACTTGATCCGCCCGCCGTCCTCGCGGTGCACCTGACGGAACTGCACGTCGTGGTTCTCGGTCGCGGAGTACAGCCGCACCGGTACGTTGACCAGGCCGAAGGAGACCGCGCCCTTCCAGATCGCCCTCATGGTCGCCACCTCTCCCGGATGCCGTCCGCAGCGTCTCGCGGTCAGCGCAGACTCCCAGCGTATGCCCAGCCGTGAGTGCGGAAGTGGTCGCTGGGACCGCCACTTCCGCACTCATCGCGAGGCAGGATGGGGCCCGTGGCCACCCTCTCCTCTTCCCACGAGCCGTCCTCGGCGCGCGCGCCGCTGCGGCCGATGCTCGCGACGGTGGCCGAGCGCGTGCCGACGGGCGCTGACTGGGTGCACGAGGTCAAGTGGGACGGGATGCGGGTGCTCGTCGACGTGCGCGGCGGCGAGGTGCGGGTGTGGTCGCGCAACGAGCGGGACGTCACGGCCTCCTACCCCGAGTTCGCCGGGCTCGGGGAGGCCTACGACGACATGCTCCTCGACGCCGAGGTCGTCGCCCTCGACGGCGGCCGGCCCAGCTTCCACGCCCTGACCGAGCGCATGCACGTCTCGGACCGTCGCAAGGCGGTGCGGCTGGCGGCCACCCGCCCGGTGACCCTCATGGTCTTCGACCTGCTGCGGCTGTTCGGGGCCGACCTCACCGGCCAGCCGTGGTCGGCGCGGCGGGAACTGCTCGAACGGCTGGACCTCACCGGCCCCACCTGGCAGGTGCCTGCGGTGCACGACGACGGTGAGCACCTGCTGGCCGCCACGGCCGACCAGGGCCTCGAGGGCATCGTCAGCAAGCGCCGCTCGGCCACCTACGCCGCCGGGCGCCGCTCGCCCGACTGGCGCAAGAGCGCCCACAAGGTCACCCACTCGGTCGTCGTCGGTGGTTGGCGCCCGGAGGTCGGGTCGGCGGGACGGCTCGGGGCCGTCCTCGTGGGCCTGCCCGACGGTTCCGGTGGCTGGCGGTACGCCGGCCGGGTCGGCTCGGGCTTGGCCGGAACGGCCGGGGAGGCGCTCGCAGTGCGGCTGCGCCCGCTGAGCCGCGACGACTCGCCCTTCGTCGACGACGTGCCCTCGATCGACGCCGTCGGCACGACGTGGGTGCAGCCCCGGGTCGTCATCGAGGTGCGTGCGCTGGAACTGACGGGGCAACACCGACTGCGGCAACCGGCATACCTCGGGGTGCGCACCGACCTCGTGCCCGCCGACCTCGAGGAGGTCGAGGATGCCTGAGTTCGTCCCCGAGGTCACTCGGGTCGAGGTGGCTGGTCGCCGGCTCCGACTCACCAGCCTCGACAAGGTCATGTACCCCTCGACCGAGACGACCAAGGGGGAGGTGCTCAGCTACTACGCGCAGGTGGCGCCGTTGATGCTGCCCCACCTTGCGCGGCGTCCGGTGACGAGGGTGCGCTACCCGCACGGCGCCCAGGACCAGATGTTCTTCTTCGAGAAGAACCTCCCCTCGGGCGCGCCGAGCTGGCTGCCCCGGATGCCGGTCGACGACGTCGTCTACCCCCTGATCGGCGACCTCGCAGACCTCACGTACCTGGTCAACCTCAACTCGCTCGAGCTGCACGTGCCGCAGTGGACCCTCACCGACGAGGGTGAGCGCGGCAATCCCGACCGCCTCGTCATCGACCTCGATCCGGGCAAGCCTGCCGGGCTGCACGAGTGCGCCCAGGTGGCCCTGCTCGTGCGCGAGCGGCTGGCCGCGCTCGGGCTCGAGCTGTACCCGGTCACCTCGGGCAGCAAGGGGATGCAGCTCTACGCGGCCCTCGGGGGTGACCTCACGAGCGACCAGGTGCGTGACCTCGTCATGCAGCTCGCGCAGGAGCTGACGAAGAAGCACCCTGACCTCATCCTGTGGAAGATGACCAAGTCGCTGCGCCCCGGCAAGGTCTTCCTCGACTGGAGCCAGAACGTCGCCGCCAAGACGACCATCAGCCCCTACTCGTTGCGGGGGCGGGAACTGCCCTGCGTCGCGGCGCCGCGCACGTGGGACGAGGTCGAACGCGGTGCGGTCGAGGCGGGTTCGCTGCGGCAGCTGATGGTCGACGAGCTGCTCGAGCGCGTCGCCCGCGACGCAGACCTGCTCGCCGACCTCCCCTGATTCCTTGCGTCCGGCACCTTGGTCGTCCAGACCACCAACATGCCGGACGTCCCGTCGGGGCTGCTCCTTGCGTCCGGCAGGTTGGCTGCTCAGGGCACCAGGGTGCCGGACGTTGCGGAGGGGCGCAGGCGGGGGCACCCGGCGCACTCGACACAGCCCGGCAGGGCGTAGAGCAGGCAGCACGAGGCCCGGGGCGTGGCGCCGGGGCGCAGCAACCCCGCGGCCGACTCGGCCTCGCGCCGGGCGGCGTTCCACATGTCGTCGACCATCATCGACCGGGTGTGTGGGCCGAGGCGCACCTGCGACTCGTATGCCGTGGCGAGCGGCTGCGCGACCGCGCGGTAGTCGCGCTCGGCCCGGTTGAACCGCTGTTCGAGCGACCCCTCGTCGGCGACGAGGCCGTTCAGCCGCACCTCTCGCGGCACGGTGGCGGGATCGAGCGCGAAGGACAGGTGCGTCAGGTCGGCACGCCACGGGCCGCTCGCGGCGGCATGGGCACCCGTGTGGGCCGGAACCTGGAGCAGCCACTGGAGGACGAACGCCGCAGCGACCTGTGGCGGAGCGTCGGTGGCGTACCAGCGGCTCTGGAGCGAGCGCAGCGCGCGTTGCCACGCCACGGCATCCGTCATGAGGGTGTGGGCGAGCGGCGGCCCGCCCGCGGTGAACGTCAGCCACGCGTGGCGGCGTGACATGCGCGCAGCGGCACCCGTCGGGTCGACGGATGCCGCTGCGGTGCTCGGGTCGAGGCTCAGGCGTGCGCCTTGTCGTAGGCGGCCTGGATCTCGGCGGAGATGCGACCGCGGTCGTTGACCGTGTGGCCGTTCTCGCGGGCCCACGCCCGGATGGCGCCGACGTCCTTGCGGCCGGAGCCCTTGCCAGCGGTGGAGCGACCGGCCGAGCGACGGCCACCCGTGCGTTCGGCGTGACCGATCCACACGGCGAGGTCGTCGCGCAGCTTTGCGGCGTTGTCCGAGGTGAGGTCGATCTCGTAGCTGACACCGTCGAGTGAGAACGAGACGGTCTCGTCAGCAGGGGAGCTCTTGTCGAGGTCGTCGACGAGGAGCACCTGGACCTTCTTAGCCATGGTTTTCCCTTCAGGTCGTTGCGGATATCGTCCGCGGCACGTAGCAACATGCCGCGGACAATTTAGCAGCGCATTCCCAGAAGTGGGAATTGCCCTGTGGACAACATTCCTCGGACAATTGAATGCGTCCAGGAATCAGGGGGTGTCGTCGCCCGACGTCGACGGGGTGCCAGGCGTCGTTCCCGGGGCCTTGCGTGGGGGTACGGAATCCGAAGGTGAATTCGCATCGCTCCGCCCCGCACGGTCCAGTTCGGCCTCGAAGCGGTTCTGCGCGAGGCGCTCCCGACGATCGCCCTCGAGCATGCTCTTGATCAGGAAGTAGAACATCGTGGCGACGACAATCGTCGGCACGATTGCGGCGAGATAGGGCCAGATCGAGGACATGTCAGGCCTCCGGCTTGAGGTGCGGAAAGAGAATGGTCTCGCGAATATTGGACCCGGTGAAGAGCATGATGAGGCGGTCGACGCCCAGGCCCAGGCCACCCATGGGCGGTGCCCCGTACTCGAGCGCGCGCAGGAAGTCCTCGTCAATCTGCATCGCCTCGGGGTCGCCCCCGGCGGCGAGCAGCGACTGGTTGGTCAGCACCTCGCGCTGGATGACGGGATCGATGAGCTCGGAGAAGCCGGTGCCGCGCTCGACGCCGGCGATGATGAGGTCCCAGGCCTCGATCAGGCCCTCCTTCTCGCGGTGCGGGCGAGCCAGGGGCTGGGCGATCGCCGGGTAGTCGCACAGGAAGGTCGGCTGGAGCAGGTGGGGCTCGACGAGCTCGCCGAGCAGTTCGAGGAACACCTTGTCCTTGGTCAGCCCCGGGTCGACCTCGACCCCGTGGGCCGCGGCGTACCCGAGCAGGGTCTCCTTGGGGGTGTCGATCGTGACGGTCTCCCCGACGACCTCGCTGACGGCGTCGTAGACCGGCAGCCAGCGCCACTCACCGTCGAGGTCGATCGTGCCGGCGGGCGTCTCGATCTGCCGTGATCCCAGGGCGTCGGCGACGCCGAGGTAGAGGTCGCGCATGAGGGCGCCGATCGAGGTCTGGTCGCCCCACGCCTGGTAGACCTCGAGCATCGTGAACTCGGGCGAGTGGGTGGCGTCGACGCCTTCGTTGCGGAAGATGCGCCCCATCTCGTAGACCCGGTCGACCCCGCCGACCACGGCCTTCTTGAGGTTCAGCTCCAGGGCGATGCGCAGCACCATCTCCTGGTCGAAGGCGTTGAGGTGCGTGCGGAAGGGGCGTGCGGCGGCCCCGCCGTGGATGAGCTGGAGCACGGGGGTCTCGACCTCGACGTAGCCCTGCTCGTCGAGCACCCCGCGGATCGCCCGCAGGGCCGCAGCCTTGGTGCGCACCATGTCGCGGGCCTCCTGGCGCACGACGAGGTCGGCGTAGCGCTGGCGAACCCGGCTCTCCTCGGACAGCTCCTTGTGCAGCACCGGAAGCGGGCGAAGGGCCTTGCTCGCCATCTCCCAGCGGCTGGCCATCACCGACAGCTCACCGCGCCGGGAGCTGATGACCCGACCCTCGACGAACACGTGGTCGCCGAGGTCGACGTGCGCCTTCCAGTCGGCCAGGGCCTCTTCGCCGACCTCGGCCAGGCTCAGCATGACCTGCAGGCGCGTGCCGACCCCCTCCTGGAGCGTCGCGAAAGCGAGCTTGCCGGTGTTGCGGATGAAGACCACGCGGCCGGCGATGCCGACGACGTCCTGGGTCTCCTCGCCCTGCTCGAGGTGGCCCCACTGCTCGCGGACCTCGGCCAGCGAGTGCGTGCGCGGCACGGCGACGGGGTGCGCGTGCTTTCCGGCGGCGAGCAGACGGTCGCGCTTGTCGCGGCGGACCCGCATCTGCTCGGGCAGGTCGATCTCGGGGAGGGCGGGGGGCGGGCTCTCGGTCACGATCCACAAGCCTACGGGCCGCCCTCGGTTTCCCCACCTTCCCTCCCACGGGTGCGGTCCGTGGTGTGGGTGGTCGGGGCTAGCGTGGCCGGATGCCGTCCGCTCGCCGCCCGTGGACCGAAGGGCTTCCAGCGCGCCGCCTCGAGCGAGCGCGCGATGCCGAGCTGCCGGCATCCGACGTCTGGCCGGTGACGATCCCCGCGGTGGCGCAGGTCCTGGCCCACGGCATCGACCTGGCCGCCTGCACGGTGCTCGTCGGGGAGAACTGCTCGGGCAAGTCCACCCTCGTCGAGGCGCTCGCGATGGCGGCGGGCATGAACGCCGAGGGCGGGTCGACCGGGGCCACCCACCGCACCCACGCCAGCGAGTCGCCGCTGCACGAGTGGGTCACCGTCGTACGTGACCCGGGGGCGCCGCGGTGGGGCTACTTCGTGCGGGCCGAGACGATGCACGGGCTGTTCACCTGGCTCGACACCAACCCCGGACCGACCGACCCCGCCTTCCACGCGATGTCGCACGGGGAGTCGTTCGTGACGCTGCTCGGCACCCGGCGCTTTCGTGGCGAGGGGCTGTTCGTGCTCGACGAACCGGAGGCCGGGCTGTCGTTCGCGGCGCAGCTGCACCTCGTCGCCGAGCTCGCCGAGATGGCCCGGCGGCCGCGCACCCAGGTCGTGCTGGCCACCCACTCCCCGGTGCTGGCCGCCATCCCGGGGGCGAGCGTGCTGGAACTGGGGGAGCACGGCATCCGCCCGACGACGTGGGACGAGCTCGACGTGGTCACGCACCACCGCAGCTTCCTCGCCGAGCCGCGTCGGTACCTGCGGCACGTCATCGACGACCTCGACGACTGACGGGCCACATCGAGGGCTGCCGACCCGAGCTGCTGATCCCACAGGGACGACCCGCATCCTCCGGTGCATTCCGGAAGCAGGCGAGGCTCTGACACACTGAATTCACTCCACTGGCATGACAAGGACCGATAACCGTGAGCACGACCCCCACCCGCATCACCCACCTCATCGGCGGCACCCCCTGGCAGGGCAGCGCCGCGCGCACCAGCCCGGTGTTCAACCCCGCCACCGGCGAGCAGACCGGCGTGCTCGACCTCGCCTCCTCCGAGCTCGTGGGCGAGGTCGTCACCTCCGCGAAGGCCGCGTGGGAGTCGTCGTGGCAGCGGGCCTCGCTGACCCAGCGCACCCAGGTGCTCTTCCGTTTCCGGGAACTGCTCAACGAGCGCAAGGCCGAGATCGCCGAGCTCATCACGGCCGAGCACGGCAAGGTCGTCTCCGACGCGATCGGTGAGGTCACCCGCGGGCTCGAGGTCGCCGAGTTCGCCTGCGGCATCCCGCACCTGCTCAAGGGCGGCTTCTCCGAGAACGTCTCGACCAAGGTCGACGTCTACTCGATCCGTCAGAGCCTGGGTGTCGTCGCCGTCATCAGCCCGTTCAACTTCCCGGCGATGGTGCCGCTGTGGTTCGTCCCCGTGGCGATCGCCTGCGGGAACGCCGTCGTCATCAAGCCGAGCGAGAAGGACCCGTCGGCGGTCAACGCGGTGGCGGCGCTGTGGAAGGAAGCCGGTCTGCCCGACGGCATCCTCAACGTCGTGCACGGCGACAAGGAAGCCGTCGACGCGCTGTTGACCCACCCCGACGTCAAGGCCATCTCGTTCGTCGGGTCCACCCCGATCGCGAAGTACGTCTACGAGACCGGCACGGCGCACGGCAAGCGCGTCCAGGCCCTCGGCGGGGCGAAGAACCACATGCTCGTGCTGCCCGACGCCGACCTCGACCTCGCGGCCGACGCCGCCGTCAACGCCGGCTTCGGCTCGGCCGGTGAGCGCTGCATGGCGATCTCGGCCCTGCTCGCCGTCGAGCCCATCGCTGACGACCTCGTCGCCAAGATCACCGACCGCATGGGCAAGCTCGTCACCGGTGACGGCACCCGCGGCTGCGACATGGGCCCGCTGGTCACGGCGCAGCACCGCGACAAGGTGACGTCCTACCTCGACGCCGGCACGCGGGCTGGTGCCACCCTGGTCGTCGACGGTCGCGACGGTGACGTCGACGCCGATGGTGAGGGTTACTTCCTCAAGCCGACCCTGTTCGACCACGTCACCAAGGACATGTCGATCTACCAGGACGAGATCTTCGGCCCGGTGCTGTCCGTGGTGCGCGTCGCGAGCTACGACGAGGGGTTGAAGCTCATCAACGACAACCCCCACGGCAACGGCACGGCGATCTTCACCAACGACGGTGGCGCCGCGCGGCGCTTCCAGAACGAGGTGGAGGTCGGCATGGTCGGCATCAACGTGCCGATCCCCGTGCCGATGGCGTACTACTCCTTCGGTGGGTGGAAGAACTCCCTCTTCGGCGACAGCCACGCGCACGGCATGGAGGGGGTCAACTTCTTCACCCGCGGCAAGGTCGTGACCTCGCGCTGGCTCGACCCGAGCCACGGTGGCATCGAGCTCGGCTTCCCGCAGAACACCTGATCCCGACTTCTTGCACGGCAGCCACCCGGATCAGGGTGGCTGCCGTGCAAGAAGTGCCTGCTCAGGTGAGCAGCAGGGCTGCTGCCGCCAGGGCGGAGGCGAGCAGCACGGCGACGTCGAAGCCGCGCTGGCTGATCCGCCTGACCGTCGCGTAGCCGAGGAGCCCGCCGAGCAGGACGAACGGCGCGAGCGCGAGGGCGCGCACGGCATCCACGGGGTGCAACAACCCGAGCCCGATCGAGAACGGCACTTTCGTGAGGTTGACGATGAGGAAGAACCACGCGCTCGTGCCGACGAAGCGGCGCTTGTCGATGCCCGCGGCCGACAGGTACAGGGTCATCACCGGGCCGGCGGCGTTCGCGGTCATCGTCGTGAAGCCCATCGCCGAGCCCGCGGCGATCGCCGCTCCCGGATGCCGGTGGGTCGTCGAGGGTGTGTCGCGGGCGCGCCACTTCACCCACAGCTGCAGGCCGAGGAGCACGAGCAGGACGGCTCCGATCCAGCGGCGCAGGGTGTCGTCGCTGACCACCCGCAGGAAGAGGGTGCCGAGCAGCAGGCCGGGGATGACGGCGGGCAGCAGGCGGCGGATGAGGCCCCAGTCGGGGTCGCGGCGGTAGTGCCAGCAGGCGATGACGTCGCCGACGATCAGGATCATGAGGATCGCCGCTGTCGACTCCCGGGCCGGCAGCACGGTCGCGAAGATGGCCACCGCGACGACGCCGAGCCCACCGAGGGCGGTCTTCGAGTACCCGATGATCGCCGCGGCGAGAGCCATGAGGGCCAGGGCGCCCGTGCTGGAGGCCAGTTCCACGCCGGTCAGGTGTCGCGGGGGTCGATGCGGCGAAGGCCCGGGATGCCGTCGAAGTCCGAGTCGGTGGTCACGATGGCGTCGAACCCCGCGCGGATGGCGGTAGCGGCGTGGACGGCATCTCGGCCACGAACGGTCGAGGTGGCCACGAGGGAGATCGCCGTCTGCAGGACGCCTTCGTCGAACCGATGCAGGACGACCATCTCCTGAACGTCGCGGGCCTCCGCGACCGCGGTCCCACGATCCACCATGCGCATGCGATGGAAGAGGACCTCCTGAACCCCCTCGACACTCATGTGCAACGTCGAGCCCGAGGCGGCCTGGGCCTCGAGGAAGGACCGGCACGCGTGCTGTGCCGTGCTGGGTTCGCCAGCGGCGAGCAGGATGATCGTGGCGTCAAGGAAGTGGTCAGCCACGCAAGATCGCATCCATGTGATCGATCTCGTCCTGCTCGTACTCGGCCTTCAGCTGTGCTGCGCTCGGTGTTGGCCCCAGACCGGCCTCCACCGGCGTCGCCGTGCGGTCGAGCCATCGCTTCAGGGCAGCGGCCCGCTTGGTCGCCTCATCGGGGTGCTGACGGTCGATGGCCTCACGGATCACCGCGTTGACGCTTCGGCCGCTTTCCTTGGCCACCTCCGCCAGGCGGGCATGCTGCTCCTGCGTGAGAAGCAGCTGAAGTCGGCGTTCCAGGGTGGACATGCACACACCATACACATGTGTACCGACAGGCAAACGGATGCCGTGGCGAGCTGACAATGTCGGCTCGCCACGGCATCCGAGATGGTGGTGAAACCCGGGCCTCAGAAGCGGCCGAGCGACTTCTTCTTCCAGGCCTTCTTCAGCGACAGGCGCACGATGTCGCGGCGGCGACGCCCCTCGACCTTGTTCGGCAGCGAGAGCTCGACGACCTTCCAGTACACCGATGCCGCCTGCTTGGGCAGCGAGCCGGTGACGTACGGCAGGTCGTGACGCTCCATGAGGTCGCGGATCTGCGGGGCGATCTCGGCGTAGCGGTTGCTCGGCATGTCCGGGAAGAGGTGGTGCTCGATCTGGTGGCTGAGGTTGCCACTCATCACGTGCATGGCCTTGGAGCCGCTGATGTTGCCCGAGCCGAGCATCTGCCGCAGGTACCACTCGCCGCGGGTCTCGCCCTCGATGGAGGTCTTCTCGAAGGTCGCGATGCCGGGCGGGAAGTGGCCGCAGATGATGACGGTGTTGGTCCACACGTTGCGCACGAGGTTGGCGACGACGTTGGCCGTCAGGGTGTGCCGGGCCGAACCGGTGAACGTCGCGGCGGCCAGGGCCGGGTGCACGACGTAGTCCTTGGTGGCCTGGCGCTTGATCTTCGCGACGACCTCGGCGGCGTCGGCACGGAACTTCGCCTTCTCCTCCTCGCTCATCCGCTTGCGCTTCGCGAGGTAGCCACCGAGCTCGAGGTCGTACGCCGCGATCGAGTACTCGAAGAGCAGCGCGTTGCCGACGTGCCAGATGGGCTGGAAGAGGAAGAACGGGCTCCACCGCTGGTCCTCGTCCACGCGCAGGATGCCGTAGCCGAGGTCGTTGTCGCGGCCGAGCACGTTGGTGAAGGTGTGGTGGATCTCGTTGTGGCTGTGCTTCCACTGGCTGCTCGGGGAGGCGTTGTCCCACTCCCACGCGGTCGAGTGGATCTTCGGGTCACGCATCCAGTCCCACTGGCCGTGCATGACGTTGTGGCCGATCTCCATGTTCTCGAGGATCTTGGCCACCGACAGGCCCGCGGTGCCGATCCACCAGGCCGGGCGGAAGCCCTTGACCTTCACGCCGGAGAACAGCAGCACGGCGCGGCTACCCATCTCGAGGTAGCGCTGGGTCTTGATGACCTTGCGGATGTAGGCGGCGTCGCGCTCGCCACGGCTGTCCATGACCTGCTTGCGCAGGGCGTCCAGCTCGACGCCGATGCCCTCGATCTGCTCGGGGGTGAGGTGTGCGGCCGGGTTCGGGCGGCCCGACTTCTTCAGCGCGGGGCGCTGGGGGCGCGGGGTCAGGCTGGTCACCGACAGTCGCGGGTTGATGCCGTTCGGCTTCGTCGACGCGTGGGCGGGGATGGTCTGCGGCGCGGTGCGCTCGGGGGCGAGAGTCATGTGGCGGTGTCCTTCCGGGTGGTCAGGAGGTCAGGGTCAGAGGTCGAGGTCGCAGGCGCCGGCGACGGCGTTCACGCAGGTCTGCACGGGCAGTTCGTCGCCCGGTTCGACGACGGTGATGTCACCGGTGCGCAGGTCGCGGATCGCGCCCTCGCGCATGGTGACGACACAGCCGAAGCAGATGCCCATGCGGCATCCGCTCGGCATGAGGACGCCGGCTGCCTCGCCGGCGTCGAGGATCGGGGTGCCGCCGTCGGCCTCGACGGTGCGGCCGCTGGCGGAGAAGGTGACGGTGCCGCCCTCGCCGGGTTCGATGGTGCTCGGGCGGAACCGCTCGGTGTGCAGCGCGTCGGCGAGCCCGGCGGCCGCCCAGTGCGCTTCGGCGGCGTCGAGCAGGCCGGTCGGCCCGCACAGCCACGTCTCACGCTCGCGCCAGTCGGGCACGAGGGTGTCCAGGCGCGCGAGGTCGAGCACGCCGTGCTCGTCGTCGAGGTTCAGGGTCAGGGCGAGGCGGCCGCTGTCGGCAAAGCCGTGCAGCTCGTCGGCGAAGATCACGTCGGATGCCGTGGGCGCGCAGTGCACGTGGGCGGCGTCGGCGAGCTCACCCAGGTGGTTGCGCAGCATCCCCATCACCGGGGTGATGCCGCTGCCGGCGGTGAGGAAGAGCACTTTCTCGGGCGCCGGGGTCGGCAGGCAGAAGTCGCCGGTGGCCTGGTCGAGCATGACCAGGGTGCCGGGGCGGGCCCGGCGCACGAGGTGGTTGGAGACGACGCCGTCGGGGATCGCCTTGGTCGTGATGGCGATGCACCCCGCCGGGATGCCGGCCGCGGGGCTGCCGTCGGCACGGTGGGTCAGGCTGTAGGCGCGCCACTGGCGCACCCCGTCGATGTCGATGCCGATCCGGATGTACTGCCCGGGAACGTGCCCGATCCAGCCGCGACCGGGGCGGATGACGATCGTCACGGCATCCGAGGTCTCGGGGCGGACGTCGATGATCCGGCCGCGCAGGTCGGCCCCGGCGCGCAGCGGGTCGACGAGGTCGAGGTAGTCGCCGGGCACGAGCGGGGTGGCCAGGGCCTCGACGACGCGGCGCGCGCTGCGGACCACGCCGCCGATCGGGCCGGGAGCGTGGGCACCGAGGCGGGCACGCGGCATCCCGGCCTCACGGGAGGGTCGGTCGACGGTGGGGGCACTCATTACGCCAGCGTAACCTACGGAAACGTAACTTACGAATCGGTAACCACCGCGGGTGCGAACCGTGCCTGCTGAAGGTAGTGCCTGATGACGGTTAAAGGTAGTGTAGCGGTGCTGCTAGAGGTAGTGTAGACAGTGTTGAGCAGCAGAGGAGCAGATATGTCGCCAGAGGTCTACTCTCGTCGATCACTGGATGACGAACTCGACGAGCTCCTGCCCCTTGCCTCGGCCATCGCGCTCGAGGGACCCAAGGGTGTCGGGAAGACACGAACGGCGCTGCGGCGATCGGATGCCGCCTGGTTCCTTGACGACGAATCTCACCGCGCTCTGGTGTCTGCCGACCCCACGTTCGCCGCCGCCCCACCGGGGACCCTGCTCATCGATGAGTGGCAGCGACTGCCGTCCGTCTGGGACTCGGTGCGTCGACGCGTCGACGAGGGGGCACCGGCAGGCCGATTCCTGCTGTCGGGGAGCGCGACTCCCGTCGGCGGCACCGTCGTTCACAGCGGGGCGGGCCGCATCCTGTCGCTCCGGATGAGGCCGATGGCGCTGTACGAGCGCCCCGGCGCCTCACCGAGCATCCGACTGCGACATCTCCTGGATGGCCGCCAAGGCCCGATCGGCGGAACGACGAGCACCAGCCTCGTGGACTACTTCGAGGCCATCGAGTCCACGGGTCTGCCTGGCCTCATGCGCGAACCCCCACGGCTGCGCAGACCACTGCTGCGCAGCTACGTGGACCAGATCCTGCTCAAGGATCTGCCGGAGCAAGGGCTGGCCGTGCGACGGCCAGAGACCCTGCGACGGTGGCTTGCCGCGTACGCGGCCGCCTCGTCGACGACCGCCGCCTACTCGCGGATCCTCGACAGCGCAACGGCGGGCGACGGCAGCCACCCGGCGAAGACGACGACGATCGCCTACCGCGATCACCTCACGCAGCTCTTCCTGCTCGATCCTGTACCGGGGTGGTCACCGAGCCGCAGTCCGCTGCGACGCCTCCAGCAGGCGCCGAAACACCAGCTGGCGGATCCTGGTCTCGCGGCCGCCATCCTGGGACTCACCGCGCAGCGCTTGCTCAGCCCACACGGGGCGCATGTGGCCGGACCGCTGTTCGAGGCACTGGCGACCTTGTCCGTCAGGGTGGCTGCTCAGAGCGCCGAAGCCAGGGTGGGTCATCTCCGTACGGGCAACGGCGACCGAGAGGTGGACCTCATCGTGGAGGGGGAGTCGGGTCAGGTGCTGGGAATCGAGGTCAAGATGTCGGCCAGCGTCGGCGATGCCGATGTCAGGCACCTCAGGTGGCTACGTGAGCAACTCGGCAGCGACGTCGTCGACCTCGTCGTCCTCACGACGGGCACGCACGCCTACCGGCGACCCGACGGTATCGCGGTGATTCCGCTGGCGCTCCTGGGGGCGTGACTCTCCGCCGGTCCCGACTCTTCCTACGAGAAGCCGCCCGACCCGCCGTTTCGTGGCGTGTCGGGCGGCTTCTCGCAGGAAGAGTGCGGAAGGTCAGTCAGTGGTCTCCGGCCATCAGGCGACCGATCTCGGTGCGGTCAGCCCCGCGCGCGGGCAGTTCGGCCACGACCTTGCCGCCGTGCACGACCGCGATCCGGTCGGAGAGCGACAGGATCTCGTCGAGCTCGGCCGAGACGAGCAGCACCGCGGCGCCGGCGTCACGGGCGTCGACGATGCGCCGGTGGATGAACTCGATCGATCCGACGTCGACCCCGCGCGTGGGCTGGGCCGCCATGAGCAGGCGCGGCTTGAACGACATCTCGCGGGCTACGACGACCTTCTGCTTGTTGCCACCGGAGAGCGACCCGGAACTCTGGTGCACCCCGGAGGATCGGATGTCGAACTCGGTGCGCACCGCCTCCGCGTGCTCCTTGATGGCGTCGAACTGGCGCACTCCGCTCTTGGAGTACGGCGCCTGGTCGAACTCGTTGAGCACGAGGTTGTCGGCGATGGAGTACGAGGCGACGAGTCCGTGCTTCTCGCGGTCCTCGGGGATGTGCCCGACCCCGGCGTGGTGGGTCTGGTGCGGGTTGGCCTTCGTGAGGTCGAGGTCACCGAGGGTCATCTGCCCCGACACGACCTTGCGCATCCCGGCCAGGGCCTCGACGAGCTCGCGCTGGCCGTTGCCCTCGACGCCGGCCACACCGACGATCTCACCGGCGCGCACCGACAGCGTGAACCCGTTGACGGCACCGAGTTCACGGTCGTCGAGCACGTGCAGGTCGGTGATCGTGAGAACGGTGTCGGTCGGTGCGGCGTCGGCCTTGTCGATCGACAGCACGACCTCGCGGCCGACCATCATCGTCGCGAGCCCACGGGCGTCGGTGTCCTTGGTGGCGACCTCGCCGACGACCGCGCCCTGGCGCAGCACGTAGACGCGGTCGGCCACCGCGAGCACCTCGCGCAGCTTGTGCGTGATGAACACGATGGACGTGCCGGAGGCTGCGAGCTCCTTCATGACGCCGAGCAGCTCGTCGGTCTCCTGCGGCGTGAGCACCGCGGTCGGCTCGTCGAGGATCAGCAGGTCGACGCTGCGCGAGAGCGCCTTGAGGATCTCGACACGCTGCTGGGTGCCGACGGGGAGGTCCTCGACCTCGGCGTCGGGGTCGACCGGCAGGCCGTGCTTGGCCGACAGGGTCCGCACCATCTCGCGGGCGCTCTCGAGGTCGAGCATCGCTCCGCCTCGCGTCGGCTCGTGTCCGAGGATCATGTTCTCGGCCACCGTCATGACGGGCACGAGCTGGAAGTGCTGGTGCACCATGCCGATGCCGCGGGCGATGGCGTCGCGCGGGTCCTTGATGGGGGTGGAGTCGCCCTTGACCGTCACCGTCCCCGAGTCCGGGGTGATGAGGCCGAAGATCTGGTTGACCAGGGTGGACTTGCCGGCCCCGTTCTCACCGAGCAGTGCGACGATCTCGCCGCGCCGCACGTGCATCGTGATGTCGCGGTTGGCCCGCACCGAGCCGAAGCTCTTGGTCAGCCCGGCGAGGTCGAGCAGCACCTCTCCGACGTTGCCCTCCCCGAAACCCGACTTCTCCGGCGGGAGCTCGAGGACGGCATCCGAGGTGACGATGGCCTCGAGGTGCTCGGGCGCGGTGTCGGCGGGGACCGGTGTGGGGGTGTTCTCGGGGGTGCTCATCACTGGTCTCCCTTGACGTATGGCTGTCCGACGGCTCCCGGTGCCCGAACCCGCCCGGCGGCGATGGCCAGGACGACGATCGTCACGACGAAGGGCAGGGTGCCCGTGAGCTGCGGCGGGATGTCGATGCTGCCGCCGGCCTGGAGCTGCGAGGCCACGGCGTTGATGAAGCCGAAGAAGATCGCCATCGCCAGCGCCCGCAGCGGACGCCACGCGCCCATGATCATGATCGCCAGGGCGAGGAACCCGCGGCCGGCGACCATGCCCCGCTCGAAGGACGACGAGGCATCCATCGACAGGTAGACCCCGGCACAGCCGGCGAGCGTGCCCGCCAGGGTGACGTTGATCAGACGCAGGCGCTCGACGTTGATGCCGGCGGTGTCGGCGGCCGACGGGTACTCACCGACGGCGCGCGTGCGCAGACCCCAGCGGGTGTGGAACAGCGCGAAGTGCACACCGATCGCGGCGAGGATCGCGAGCGTGGCGAAGATGCTCGTGCCGGAGAAGAAGACCTCACCGATGAGCGGGATCTTCGACAGCGGCCAGATGTCGAACTTCGGCATCAGCCCGGGCAGCAGCTGTCCCGGCTGGTAGTAGAACGAGGTGATGCCGGTGGCGATGATGTTGAGCACGACACCCGCGATGATCTGGTCCATCCGCCACTTCACGGTCGTCCACGCGAGGAACCCGCCGAGGATCAGGCCGCTGCCGATGCCGGCGAGCACGCCCACGAGCAGCGATCCGCTGTAGGCGGCGGCGAAGAACCCGGCGAAGGCCGCGACGAGCATCTGCCCCTCGATGCCGATGTTGACGACACCCGAGCGTTCACCGATGACGCCGACGAGAGCGGCCAGGACGAGCGGGATGGCGTAGCCCCAGGCCGAGACGTACATGCTCGGGGCGATGTCGTTCTTCAGGTAGTAGAAGGCGTACGCCGCGACGATGACGGCGACGGACACGATCACGGTCGTGCGGTTCTTGGCGATCCAGGCACCCATGTCAGTTGCCCCAGCTCGTCGAGGCGGCAGTGACCTTGTCGGCGCGGCTGCGGAAGATCCACTTGCCGAGCACCGGGATGGACACCATGAGCAGGATGATCGCGAGCAGCAGGTCGACGACCTCGGGGGCGATGCCCGTCGCGAACTGCAGGCCCGGGGCTCCGGTGCGCAGGATGCCGACGAGCAACGCTGCGGGGATCGTCGCGAGCGGGTTGGCGCGGGCCAGCAGGGCGATGGTGATGCCGTCGAACCCGAGGGTGCCGCCGATGGCCGGCTCGAACCGGTGCAGCGTGCCGGCCGCCTCGAGGGCGCCGGCGAGACCGGCGAGGCCACCACCGAAGACCATCGACAGGGCGATGATCCGGTTGATGTTGATGCCGGCGTAGCGGGCGGCGTGCTTGTTGGCGCCGACGGTGTTGAGCTTGAAGCCGAGCGTCGTGCGCGACAGCATCCACCAGCAGGCGATGGCCAGGGCCAGGGCGATGACGAACCCGATGGGGATGCCGGCGACGGCACCGACGCGGGCCGCGTCGGGGATGAGCTCGGTCTGCGGGATGCCGCTGGTCTTGGACCCCTCGGCCTGCAGGGGGCCGGTGACAAGCCACCAGGTCACGCCGGCCGCGATGTAGTTGAGCATGATCGTCGTGATGACCTCGTGCACTCCGCGGGTGGCCTTGAGGACACCGGCGATCCAGCCGATGAAGGCTCCGGCGACCATGCCGGCGAGCATGCCGCACACGGCCCCGAGGAACCCGAGGCCACCAGCGGCGTAGGCGACCCAGGCGCCGAACATGGCGCCGAAGATGAGCTGGCCCTGACCACCGATGTTGAACAGGCCCACGCGCAGCGGGATCACGACGGCGAGGCCGGTCAGCACGAGCGGCGCCGTCTTCTGCAGGGTTCGGGTCAGCCCGCCGTCGACGAGGAGGGCCTCACGGATGATCGTCTCGTAGGCGTACCAGGGGCTCACCCCCTGGTAGCGGATCAGGGCCGCACCGACGAGCAGTGCGATGACGAGGGCGACGAGGATGACGACACCGCTCTGGTGCGTCAGCAGGTACGCCAGGGGCTGGGCCGGCTTCTTGTCACCGGAGGTTCCCCCGCTCGAGGGTGGTGGGGCGGCGGCCTTGTCGGCCACCGTGGGTGTCTCGCTCATACGACTCCAATGTCGGTGGGTGCCCACAGTGTGGCGCGTCGCGGCCCCTTGGCAAAGAGTGACGCGACAGGGAGGTCCACACGCGCTCGGGGGCGGGCACCCGTGCTGGGTGCCCGCCCCCGGTGACGAGGTGGTTGGGTCCCGGAACTAGCCCGGGCCCGAGGTCACATCGGTCAGAGGGTGACGCCGGTCTGCAGGGTGCCGGCCTCCATCTGCTTGACGACCTCGTCGACCTTGGCCTTGACGTCGGCCGGGATGACCGACTCGAAGTCGTGGAAGGGGGCGAGGCCGGCCTTGCCGAGGGTCTGGTTCTCGGCGAAGTCGCCGTCCTTGGCCGTGACCAGGGTCTCGGTGACACCCTCGGTGATGAGCTTCATCGCCGAGGTGATGAGGCACGGCTGGGCCGCGGGGACGGTGTCCCACTGGTCGGTGTCGACACCGATGCAGAACACCTCGGTGCCTGCACCCTTGGCCTTGGCGACCTCCTGGAGGGCGCCGTTACCGGTGTTGCCACCGGCGCCGAAGATGATGTCCGCACCCTGGGCGAGCTGCTTCTTGGCCTCGCCAGCACCCCACACCGGGTCGTTGAAGGCGTTGTCGCCGGCGGGGTGGTACACGGTGGTGACGGTGATCGCGGGGTTCGCGGCCTTCGCGCCGGCCTCGAAGCCCTTGGCGAACTTCTGGACCGGGGGGATCTCGAGACCGAGGACCTGGCCGAGCTTGTTCGTCTTGGTCATCAGGCCCGCGAGGTAACCGGCGCCGTAGCCAGCCTGGTCCTCGGGGAAGATGAGGCCGGTGACGTTCTTGCCGGAGACCGCGGCCGGGTCGTAGCCCTGGTCGACGCCGATGAAGCGGGTGCCGGGGTTGGCCTTGGCCGCCTCGAGCGTGGCGTCGGTCATGAGGAAGCCGACCGTGACGATGGCGTCGTACTTCTTGTTGGTGAACTGCGCCATGTTGGCGGCGTAGTCCTTGGCGTCCTGGGTCTCGATGTACTTGTAGAAGCCGTTGGTCTGCTTCTGGGCCTCGAGGGCTCCCTCGTGCGCGGACTGGTTGAACGACTTGTCGTCCACCTTGCCGGTGTCGGTGACCAGACCGATGCAGAACACGGCCTCATCGGCGCAGTTGCTGTCGTCGGTGGGGGCGCCGGGGGCTGCGGAGCCGGCCGGAGCGGAGGACTCGGAGCTGCCGGTGCTGCCGCCACAGCCCGCGAGGGCGAGGGCGAGCGCGGCGGGAACCGCGACGAGGTAACGCGAGGACTTCATGAAGGTTCTCCTTGGAGATGGGGTCAGACACGTAAGGCTATGCCGCCAAGCGCCCCTGACGGGCAGACCTTTGAGTGTCGTTGCCCTGTTGTTACCTCGCCAGAGTGTGTCGTTGACGACATCCGGGCGCCGCGGTTGGCAGGTCTCACCAACCCGGCGCTGCCGACCACCCGGCATCCACGGTGATGGTGGTGCCGGTGATGCCTGATGCGGCTGGTGAGGCCAGAAATGACACGGTCGCCGCGACCTCGGATGCCGTGACGGGTCGTCCCAGCGCGCTGGCCCGCTTCCAGCGGTCGACACCCTCTGGCCAGTCGCGCTCGAGGCCCTCGCGGTCGATGAGGCCGGGCGCCATACCGACGACCCGGATCCCGCTGCTCCCGAGCTCGTGAGCAGCTGCGGCCGTGAGGTGGTCCAGGGCCGCCTTCGCGACGCCGTACGGGGTGTGCCCGGGCGCCGGTCGTCGGCCCTCGATCGAGCTGATGACGACGATGACCCCGCCGGGGGCGAGCCGGGCGGCGGCCCGGTGGAGCAGGCTGGTCGTGGGGCGCAGCCCGCCGCGGTGGTAGGTGTCCCAGGCCGCGGTGTCGAGGTCACCCCAGGCCACGACGTGCTGGGGGAAGGCGTTGAGCACCACCACCTCGGGGGCGCCGAGCGCTGCGGTGCAGGCGTCGAGGAGGTCGTCACAGGCTCGGTCGAGCCCGGCCGGGTCGTCGACGGCGAGGTCGGCGTGCAGGGCCGCGGACCGGCGACCCACCGCCTCGACGTCGGTGACAGCGGCGGCCGCGCCGACGGCATCCGACCGGTAGTGGACACCGATGTCGTGACCGGCGACGGCGAGCGCGACGGCGATGGCGCGCCCGAGCCCGCCGCTCGCGCCGGTGACCAGGGCCGTCATCGCAGCTGACCGATGGGGTGGGTGCGGGTCAGCGCGGTGATCTCGGCGGCGTGGTCGGGGAAGGCGTCGAGCAGGGCCGAGCGCTCGCCGAGCTCGAAGTGCTCGGGCTCGAACGCAGGGGCGCACCAGCAGGAGAACAGGGTCCACTCGCCGTGGGTGCGGGCTCCCATCCACGAGCCCTTGGTGACCAGGGCCTGGGGGGAGTCCGGGCCGAGGGTCGTGGAGTCGCCGGTGCCGTCGGGGTTCAGGCGCACGAGGGTGGCGGGGGCGCCGGCCATCCACTGCCAGCCCTCGTCGATGGTGAGGCGGTGCATGGCCGAGAACCCGTCGGGGCGGTCGGTGAGCAGGGCGATGATGCCGTTGAGGCCCTGGGTGCGGGGGCCGGGCGCGAACCAGGCCCCCTCCTGCGGGATGGGCTGCATGCCGAGGCGGGCGATGACCTCGTCGGCGCTCTCGCTGCTCATCGAGCCTGTGCCGCCTTCGTGGCGGCTGCCTCCGCGGCTGCCTCCGCGGCTGCCGCCCGGGCGACCTCCCCGCGGGCCCGGGCCCGCTCGAGAAGCTGCCCCGTGTCCAGGCGGGTGCTGCGACGATCGCGCACGACCGGCATCCCGTCGACGAGCACGTCGGTGACGTCCCCGCGGCCGGCGGCGAACACGAGGAGCGCCGCGACGTCATGCACCGGGGTGAGGTGCGGCGCCTCGAGGTCGACGAGCACGAGGTCGGCCCGCTTGCCCACCTCGACCGACCCGATCAGGTCACCCATCCCGAGCGCACGGGCCCCCTCGATGGTCGCCGCGCGCAGCACCTCGTGGGCGCTCGCGACATCGGGCCGCTCACTGGTCAGCCGCGCGAGCAGGGCCGCCTGGCGCATCGCCTGCCACATGTCGAGGTCGTTCGAGCTCGAGCAGCCGTCGGTGCCCACCCCGACCCGCAGGCCGCTGTCCTGCCAGACCTGCCACGGCAGGGCGCCGCTCGCCAGCTTGAGGTTGGACCCGGGGCAGTGACCGACCGCGGCGCCGCCCGCGGCGAGGGTCGCCCGGTCGTCGGCGCTGAGGTGCACCCCGTGGCCGATGACGAGTGGCAGGTCGGGTTCGACCCACCCGGCGCGCGCCAGCAGCTCGGTCGGGGTCGCGTCGTAGCGCTCGCGGATGCCGGCGTTCTCGGCCGCGGTCTCGCTCACGTGGGTCGTGAGGATGCCGTCACGCTCACCGGCCGCGCCGGTCGCGAGCAGCTCGCGCAGCACGGTGACGACCTGCGCGAAACCCTCGGGCGAGCACGTGTAGGTGGCGTGCGGCATGGCTCCCACCGGCACCGCAGGGCCACCGATCTCGTCGAGCACGGCGGGCCAGGAGCGCAGGTTGTCCAGGCGCTGCTCCCAGGTGAGGCCGTCTGGCCCCGGCCCGTCGAAGAACACCGGCCCGATGACGTGACGACTGCCCGCGGCGACGGCCCCGCGGTGGGTCGCCTCGTGGTGGAAGTACATGTCGAGCTGGGTGGTGCACCCCGCGAGGAGTGACTCCAGGGCGCCGAGGGTGGCGCCGAGCTCGACGGTCTCCGGGTCCATGACGGCACCCTCGGCCGCCCACACCCGGGCCAGGAAGCCGTCGAGGTCGACGTCCTCGGCGAGACCACGCAGCAGGGTCATCGGCAGGTGGGTGTGCAGGTTGACCAGACCCGGCATCACGAGCTTGCCGCGCGCGTCGATGACGTCCGCCGAGGGGTCCTGCGAACCGTGCGCCGCTGCATCCGAGGTTTCGATCGCGGTGATGGTGCCGTCGTCGATGGTGATGGTGGTGTCGCGCAGGACGGTGTCGGTGGCGTCGACGGTGACGACGTAGCTGGCGTTCTCGATGATGAGGCGACTCATGCGTCGGGCTCCTCGGGGAAGGTGGCGCGGGTGTGGACGAGGTCGTCGAGGATCTCCAGCACCGTGGCCGACGAGGCGGCCAACACGGCGTTGATCTCGTCCATGGTGATCGGCTCGTCCGCGTCGCCGACGCCCGACGCGGGGTTCACGACGAGGCTGATCGCGGCATACCGGAGCCCGGCCTCGAGGGCTAGGGTCGCCTCGGGCACACCCGTCATGCCGGCGACGTCGGCCCCGGCGAGTGCGGCCAGGCGGATCTCCGCGCGGGTCTCGAAGCGCGGGCCCTCGAAGCACGCGTAGACCCCGCCGTCGCGGATCGAGTGCCCGGAGGTGGCTGCGGCGTCGAGGATCTCGCGGCGGATGGCGGGGTGGTACGGCGTCATGACGTCGGTGTGCACGACGCCCTCGGGGGTGGAGCCGTCGAAGAAGGTTACCGGCCGCTGCTTGGTGAAGTCGACGAAGTCGTCGAGGCAGAGCAGATCGCCCGGTTGAAGGGTCGGGTCGATCGACCCGGTGACGTTGACGGCGACGACGTCGCGCACCTCCAGGTCGGCCAGCGCCCGGATGTTCGCTCGGTAGTTGACCAGGTGCGGCGGCACCGAATGGCCGGCGCCGTGGCGCGTCAGGAAGACGACGGGGATGCCGTGCCACTCACCCTTGGTGACCCGCGCCTGGCCCCAGGCGGTGTCGAGCGTGTGGTGGGTCGGGTTCTCCAGGGCGTCCAGGTCGTAGAAGCCGGTGCCGGCGATGATGGCCAGGGGCGATCGCGTCATGCGCGCACGCTACCCCCGGCCGTGAGCCCAGCGGGGGACACGGAGGCGACGCGGGCGCGGACGTGAGAGGACGGCATCCGGCGCCGGTGAGAGGATGCCGCGCATGGGTGGACGAGTGGCGATCGCCGCGACCGGGCCGGTGTCGCTGGCTGCGGGGCGCGAGGTGGCGCTGGCCGGGGGCAATGCCGTCGACGTCGCGGTGGCGGCGGCCATGGCGGCCATGAGCACCGAGCCGGGCATCGTGTCGCTGGCCGGGGGCGCGTTCATCTCGGTGTGGCCCGCCGGTGGTGACCCGGTCGTCATCGACGGCAACGTCGAGATGCCTGGGCGGGGGCTGCCCGCCGACCGGTTCGGCGGTGGGGTCGACGAGGTGAGCTTCGGGTACGGCGGGGGCGTGACGCTGTTCGGTGGCCACGGCTCGGTGGCGACTCCGGGGTCGGTCACGGCGTGCGAGCTCGCGGTCGAGGAACTCGGGACCGTGCCCTGGGCCGACGTCGTGGCCCCGGCGGCCCGGGCGTGCCGGGAGGGTTATCCCGTCGGTTCGGCCGCGACCCGCTACCTCACCTTCTCCGCGCACCCGCTCTTCGGCCGCGACCCCGAGGCGCTCGCGATCGTCACCCGCTCGGATGGCTCACCACTGGAGCCGGGTGACGTCTGCACCAACCACCTGCTCGCCGAGGTCCTCGACCTGGTCGGCCGGGACGGCGCCTCGGTGCTGTCGACCGGTGAGATCGGCCGGGCCATGGTCGCCGACATGGAGGCTCACGGCGGCCTGGTGACCCACCGCGACTTCGCCGAGTACACGCCGCTCGTGCGTCCGCCGGTGCGTCGCGCGGTCGGCGAGTGGGACCTCGCCGTCAACCCTCCGCCGTCGGTCGGGGGGCCGATGCTGGCGGTCATGCTCGGCGAGATCGGGCGCCGCGGTGACTGGCACTGGCCCGACATCATCGAGATCCAGCGGGCGGTGCTGTCCTACCGCCGCTCGGTGCACGACGTCTCGCCTGACCTCGACGCGGCGGGGCACGAACTGCTGCTGTCCGTCGACCGGCACGGGCTGGCGGGGCTGCCCACGAGCGCGAGCACGGCGAACGTCTCGGCGGTCGACTCCGACGGCACCGCCTGCACGATCACCGTGTCCAGCGGGTACGGCGCGGGGATCACCGTCCCCGGCACGGGGATGCTCCTCAACAACGCCCTCGGCGAGCCCGAGCTCAACCGGCTCGGACTGCACAAGATGGCCCCCGGCATCCGACTCGCCTCCAACATGGCCCCGACGACAGGACGCACCCGCGACGGCCGGGTGCTCGCGATCGGTTCACCCGGCGCCGACCGGATCACGACCGCGCTCATGCAGGTGCTGGGGCAGGGGTGCCTCCACGGCGCCGACCTCGCGCACGCGATCGAGGCGCCGCGGCTGCACGTCAGCTTCGACGCCGACGGCACCCCCGTGGTCGACCACGAGAGCGACGACGCGATTGCGGATGCCGTGCGCGGGCTGGGATTGCGCGGCACCGACCACGGTCGTCACCAGATGTTCTTCGGGGGTGTCGGGGCGGCGTTCCGCCATGCCGATGGGGTGGTGGAGGCTGCCGGGGATCCGCGCCGCGAGGCTGCGGTCGAGGTCGTCGCACGGGCCTGACGGGTCAGGGGCGGGTGGCGCCGAGGACCATCCAGTGGCCGGTGCGAACCCGCAGCCACATGAGGGCGGCGCGCACGGCCATGAAGGCGGTGAACGCCACCCACAGCCAGGTCACCGCAGTGGCGTCGCCGGCGTTGGTGCCATCGACGACCCGGCCGCCGACCGCGTGGGCGGCGGCCACGATCGGGAGGTAGGCCAGGAGGGTCACGAGCATGGCCTTGGCCAGCCAGACCCCGTCGCCCGCGCCGATGAGCACCCCGTCGATGACGAACACCAGCCCGGAGAGTGGTTGTCCGATGGCCACGACGAGGAGCCCGGCGGCGATGGCGGCCTGCACCTCGGCATCCGGCGTGAACAGCGGAGCGAGGAAGGGTCGGGTGAGCAGGAGCAGGGCACCGAGGACCACGCCGCCCAGCACTCCCCAGCGCAGCATCAGCGCGGTCGCCTCGCGGGCCTTCTCGCGGTCGCCGGCGCCCAGGGACTTGCCGGTGATGGCCTGTGCCGCGATGGCGAGGGCGTCGAGGGCGAAGGCGAAGAAGGTCCAGATCGTCGCTGTCACCTGGTAGGCCGCGAGGGGCACGTCTCCCATGCTCGCGGCCACCCACGTGGTGACGAGCAGCACGCCCCGCAGCGCCAACGTGCGCACGAGCAGGGGGATGCCGCCGCGCGCCGCGATGAGGACGCGGCCGGGGTGGGCCCGCAGGGGCACGCAGTCGCGCCGTGCGTAGCGGATGAGCACCGTGACCAGTCCGATGGCCATCACGGTCTGGGCGATGACCGTGCCCCAGGCGGAGCCGGCGATGCCCCAGCCGAGGCCGTGCACGAACCACAGGTTGAGCACGATGTTGAGGCCGAATCCGCCGACGGCCGCGATCAGCGGGGTCTTGGTGTCCTGGAGGCCACGCAGCACGCCGGTCGTCGCCAGGACGACGAGCATGGCCGGGATGCCGAGGGCGGAGATGCGGAGGTAGATCACTGCCTGCTCGAGGGCGGCGTTTGAGGCGCCGAAGATGCGGCAGAGCGGTTCGGCGGCTGTCGCCACGGCTGCGGCGGTGACCGTGCCCAGGGCGATGGCGAGCCAGGTGCCGTCGATGCCCCCGGCGATGGCACCGGGACGATCGCCCGCGCCGAGCTGGCGGGCGACGACGGCGGTGGTGCCGTAGGCGAGGAAGACGAAGATGTTGGCGGCGGTCAGCAGGATGGCGCTGGCGACGCCGAGACCGGCCAGTGGCTCGACGCCGAGGCGCCCGACGATGGCGGCGTCGGTGAGCAGGAACAGCGGTTCGGCGACCAGGGCGAGGAAGGCCGGGATGGCCAGGCGCAGCACCTCGCGGTGCTGCCCGGACTCGTTCCTGCCGCTGCTGCGTGAGCGGTCTCTGCCCGGGCCGCCGCCGCTGCCCGGGCCCCTGCCGCTGGGTGAGCGGTCGCCGCCGTGGCTGCTGCCCGCCGGACCTCCGCCGGGGTTGGTCGCGCCCTCGCCGATCATGTCTCCCACGATCGGCACTGTTCCACGAGGTGCCGACCTGCGCCCGGTCGGCTCAGCGGTCGGGCCGGCGTACCGGACGTGACCTATTGGTCGAATCCGGTACAGGCCAGGTGCTCTCACGGGCGTGGCTGCCGGCTGGGACCGGCTCGATGGCTGGGCCGAACTCCCGATGTGCGCTCCTACTCCCGTTGGGCGCGGCTGCAAGAGCGCACATCCGGAGTAAGGATCTGCGACGGGAGTTGGGCCCCGCCATCCAGCCCGGCCCGGCCATCCAGCCCGGCCCGGCCATCCAGCCCGGGCCAGGCCTGCCGGTGCCTGTGGAAAACTCCGACACCCGTCGAGCCGGCCCTGCCATCGTGGAGGCATGCTCGGCCAGCCAGCCCCGGAGCCGTTCGACCCCCAGGTCCTGCGGCTCTACTCGGTGCTGCGCCGGCAGGGCATCGACCCGAAGCGGCATCAGGGCTGGGCCCGGGTGAGGCGCGGCGTCTGGGTCAAGGCCGGCACGTGGGCGGGGCTGACCCCGGAGCAACGCCATGCCGCCCGCGCCCACGCCCTGACCCTCGTCTGCGACCCCGACCGTTCCTGGACCTTCACGCACGAGACCGCGGCAGCAGTCTGGGGGCTGCCGCGCATCGAGCCCTGGCCGGATGCCGTGCGCACCCTTGTCGTCGGAACCCGCCGGCGTGGGTCGCCCGGCGTCCGACCCACGCCCGGACTCGACGTGGTCGCGGAGGTGGTGCACGGCATCCGGGTCACTCCGGTGGCGCGAACGGTGGTCGACCTCGCACGCAGTGGCTCGCTGCCGACGGCCGTGGCTGCGGCCGACCATGCGCTGCGGCACGGGTTGTGCACCCGCGACGACCTGGTACGAGAGGCGGATGCCGTGCCGCGTCGCCGGCGTGGTCGTCCGCAGGCCGCTCTCGTCGTGGACCTCGCTGACGGTGACTCGATGTCGGCAGGGGAGAGCCTGTCGCGGGTGCAGATGTTCCGGCTCGGGGTGCCTCGGCCGCGGCTGCAGGTCAGGCACGAGGACGCGCAGGGGCTCATCGGCATCGTCGACTTCGACTGGGACGGCGCGGTGGGGGAGTTCGACGGCAAGGTGAAGTACCGGGCGTCGGACGGTGACAGCGCGGCCCAGGTGTCCGAGGTGCTGTGGCGCGAGAAGAAGCGCGAGGACCGGCTGCGGGCTCGAGGCCGGGTGGCCCGTTGGACCTGGGAGATCGCTCTGGATCAGGAGCGGCTCGGGGCCGTGCTTGCGGGGCAGGGGGTCCTTCCCGACCCACGGGCCTCGTGGTTCGACCTCGGGCAGCGGCGAGCTGGCTGACCCCGGGCTGCCGGGCCGGGGCGCTGGCTGACTCTTCGCTGGCCGTCGAGCCCGGGGCCGCGCCACGCTGCGAGCTTCCAGGGCTGTGGCTGAGGTCGAGCCGGATGGCGGGGCCGAACTCCCGATGTGCGCTCTTACTCCCGAGTGGCGCTGCTGCAAGGGCGCACATCTGGAGTAAGGATCTGCGACGGGAGTTAGGCCCCGCCGTCGAGCTGAGGTCGGCGTACCGGAGGTGACCTATTGGTCGAATCCTGCACACGGAGGGTGGCCGGAGCAGGGCCGGGGCAGGCCCGGTGGCGGACCCACGGTCAGAGGTGCTTGAGGGCCTCGCGCCTGCTCAACCCGGACAGATGGTCGCCTCGGCTGTCGACGTAGGCCCGTACCCAGTCGGGATCGACCCGAGCGTGCTGGCGCAGCGCCCACCCGACCGCCTTGCGGATGAAGAAGTCCTTGCCGTGCAGCGACCCTTCGAGGTTGGCGTCGAGCACGTCTGACAGCAGGTCGACGTCGGTGCCTGCACGGTGCTTGAGCTGCGCCAGGATGGCCGTGCGCCGCACCCAGAGGTGCGGGTCCACGGCATCCGCCCTGATCAGCGGGGTGACGACCGGCCGGTGCGCCAGAAGGATCGGCCCGATGAAGTCCGCGGCGACCGGGTCGACGATGTCCCACCAGCACGTGGACGTCACGACGTGGCGGTACAGGGCCAGCGCGGCCGGGTCCTGCCACGGGCGGGCCGCGCGGTGACCGGCGACGGCCAACGCCGCGTACCACTCCTCGCGGTGGGTGGCGTGGTCGACGAGGTCGCGAACGGCATCCGACCACTCCTCGCGCGTGTGCGGGGCCAGGGCGCGATCACGCAGCAACGGCCGGAGCACGACGGTCAGCTCAGGCTTGCTGAGCCCCCGAAACGGCATCGGCGACTTCATGTAGGCCCGTTGGCTGACGGCCCGCTCGGGGTCGCCGACAGCGGGGTCGGCCAGCGCGGCCCGGATCGCCGCCACCAGACCCAGGTTCGGGGGTGCGGAAGCGGTCGCCATGGCACCCATCTCAGCACCCGAACCGATGCCGTGCCCTCACGCGAGGCCGAGGTGGGCGGCTTCCTCCCAGAGCTCGTCGCGCACCTGCGGGTGGGCGGCGTCGCGGATGATGTGCCGGCACTGGGCCTGCTGGTCGTAACCCCACAGCTCGGCGACCCCGTGCTCGGTGACGATGGCGCTCTGTTGGAAGCTCGTCACCGGCTCGTCGACGAGCGGCACGACGGTCGACACATCGGCCTTGGGGTGCCACGAGCGCAGCGCGATGAACGACTGCCCGCCGGCCGAGTGCAGCGCCCCGACGATGAAGTCGGTCTGGCCGCCGAAGCCGGAGTAGATGCGCGCGTTGATGCGCGACGCGTTGGCCTGGCCGAACAGGTCGACCTCCAGCGCCGTGTTGACCGAGGTCATCTTGCGCTGCTGGGCGATCAGGCCCGGGTCGTTTGTGTGCTCGGTGCGCATCATCCGCACCCGGTGGTTGCCGTCGAGCCAGTCGTAGAGCTCGCGCGACCCGAAGAGGAACGAGGCGGTGAGCGGGTGGTGCGGCTCGAGGGCGCCGACCCGGTCGAGGGCGAGTACTCCGTCGGAGAACATCTCGGTCCAGATCCGCAGCCCCCGTCGGCCGGTGAGCGCGTTGAGCGTGGCGTCGGGGACGCCGCCGATGCCCATCTGCAGGGTGGAGCCGTCGCTGACCCGGCTGGCGACGCGCTCGCCGATGGCCCGGCTGTCGTCGTCGGGGGTTGAGGGGTCGTGCGCGGGCAGGGGCTCGGAGACCTCGATGGCGACGTCGACCCATTCCACCGGCACGAGTGCGTCGCCGTAGGTGTACGGCATCTGGTCGTTGATGACGGCGACGACGCGACCGGAACGCATCCGGCATCCCTCGATGGCCGCGGGCAGGATGTTGACCTCGATGCCCAGGCTGAGCTGGCCGTCGCGGGGCGGGGCGCAGTGGATGATGACGACGTCCGCGGGGATGCGCCGCTGCAGCAGCACGGGGACGAGCGAGAGCCGGCTGGGCACGTAGGACAGGTTCGAGTGGCGGCGCATGCCGGCGCCGACGAAGCACGTCTCGGCCGTGACGCCCTCGCGGTCCGGGATGCCGGGCGGCGCGTTCAGTGCGTGAATCGTGTACTCGTCCTTGTTCGCGTCCAGGATGCGCACGGCCGGCCAGGGGACAGCCACGTTCCCGGAGACCACCACCCGCGGCTTGCCCTGAAGGGAAGCGAACAGTCGGCCCAGTTCATCGACGCTGATGATCCTCATGGTCACCATCTTGGCCCTGTTGGGCGGGCTTTTCAGGTGAGGTTTGGCACGCCTTGGGTGGGTGGTGATCGGGCCGGATGCCGTTCCGGTCGCCGTTGCGCGGATGCCGTGCCTTCGCGCCGTCGTCGGCCTACCGTGGCCTCATGTGCCGCAACATCCGACCGCTGAACAACTTCGAGCCCCCGGCGACCACGGACGAGGTGCGCGCCGCGGCGTTGCAGTACGTGCGCAAGGTGAGCGGGACGACGAAGCCGTCGCAGGCGAACCAGGAGGCCTTCGACCGGGCCGTCGAGGAGATCGCGCACATCACGACGCACCTGCTCGAGGACCTCGTGACGACGGCGCCGCCCAAGGACCGCGAGGTCGAGGCGGCCAAGGCGCGGGCCCGGTCGGCGGAGCGGTACGGCCGCACCGGCTGATCCCCCGGTGGTGTCTTCCGACGTGCTGCCCACGAGGGCCACGGATGTTCGCCGATACCGCATCCCGACCATCCACAGGGGCGTTTCGCACCGATTACTACCCACTGGTAAGGACGTCCTCCTGCCTCAGGGGTGACGCACGCCATGTGGATGAGACACGCCCGAAAGTTTCTTCACTCCACATGACGTGGATGGCGTTTACGCAGGTCAGCGGCCTGTGTTTCGGGTCTGCGACGCACCATCCACAGGGTTGTCCACCGAGTGTGCACATCGGTGCTCGGCGTTTTGCACACCTTGTCCACAGGTTGTGCACACGGGTGGTGTCGGGCACCTCACGGCAGCGCTTACCGTGGCTCGTCGGTGGAGTGTCGGTGGCCTCTGATGTGCTGTTCACCCGGCGTTGGGCCGGTGAGCGGGCCGCTCGAACCGATGATCGTCAGGGCTAGTTCGGAAGAGGTGTGCAGTGTCCATTGCGGAGTTGAACGCGACGTACGGCGCCCCCTCCGACGGGCCCCCCGACGACCGACTTCCCCCGCAGGACCTCAACGCCGAGCAGTCGGTACTCGGGTCGATGCTGCTCAACAAGGACGCGATCGCCGACTGCCTCGAGGCCGTGAAGTCGCACGACTTCTACCGCCCGGCGCACGAGCTGATCTTTGATGCCGTCCTCGATCTCTTCGGTCGTGGCGAGCCAGCCGATGCGATCACCGTTGCCGATGAGCTGGGGAAGCGCGGTGACCTGACCAGGGTCGGGGGGCAGGCGTACCTGCACCAGTTGATCCAGTCGGTGCCGACGGCGGCCAATGCCGGGTACTACGCCGAGATCGTGCACGAGCGGGCGGTGCTGCGGCGGCTGGTCGAGGCCGGTACCCGCATCGTGCAGATGGGGTACGGCCAGGGGGAGGGGGACATCGACGAGATCGTCAACCGGGCCCAGGCCGAGGTCTACTCCGTGGCCGAGAAGCGTGGCGGAGAGGACTACCACGCGCTCGGCGAGCTGCTCAACGAGACGATGGAGGAGATCGAGGCCGCCGCGGGCCGCACCGACGAGTTCATCGGCGTGCCGACGGGGTTCCTCGAGCTCGACGAGCTGACCAACGGTCTGCACGCCGGGCAGATGATCGTCATCGCGGCGAGGCCTGCCGTCGGCAAGTCAACGCTCGGAATCGACATCGCCCGGGCGGCCGCGATCAAGCACAACATGGCGACCGCGGTGTTCTCGCTCGAAATGAGCCGCACCGAGATCACGATGCGCATCCTGTCCGCCGAGGCGACGATCCAGCTCCAGGACCTGCGCAAGGGTCTGAAGAGCCAGGACCAGTGGAACAAGCTCGCGCGGATCATGGGCAAGATCTCCGACAGCCCGCTGTTCATCGACGACAGCCCGAACATGTCGCTGATGGAGATCCGGGCCAAGTGCCGCCGGCTCAAGCAGCAGCACAACCTCAAGATGGTCATCATCGACTACCTCCAGCTGATGAGCTCGGGCAAGAAGGTCGAGTCACGACAGCAAGAGGTCGCCGAGTTCTCGCGAGCGCTCAAGCTGCTCGCCAAGGAACTCGAGGTCCCGGTCATCGCGATCAGCCAGCTGAACCGTGGCCCGGAGCAGCGAACCGACAAGCGGCCGCAGATGTCCGACCTTCGTGAATCGGGATGTCTGCCGGGTGATGCACGCATCCTGCGGGCTGACACCGGCGCCGAGACCACGATCGGTGAACTGCACGCCAGCGGTGAACGAGACATCACCGTGTGGGCCTTGGATGACGGGCTGCGGTACACCAAGCGCACCATGACGCACGCGTTCTCCACCGGCATGGCGCCCGTTCTGCGGCTCACCCTTGCCAGCGGCAAGACGGTGCGCGCCACCGAGAACCACCCCTTCCTCACCTACGACGGCTGGGAGCCGCTCGCGGCGCTGCGGACCGGTGATCGCATCGCGGTTCCCCGGCACGTGCCGTCTCCGCTCGAGGTGGCGCACTGGGATGACAGTCGAGTCATCCTGCTGGCGCACCTGATCGGTGACGGTTCCTTTGTGCGCCGCCAGCCGATCCGCTACGCCAGCATCGACGAGCACAACCTGGAGGCCGTGACCAAGGCGGCCATGGTCTTCGGGGTCGCTGCCGTCCGCGACGACTACCCGCAGGCGGGCTGCACCACGTTGCGGCTTCGTGCCCCGTTCAAGCTCACTCATGGCGTCCGCAACCCGATCGCGGAGTGGCTCGACGAACTTGGCCTCTTCGGCGCTCGGTCACACGAGAAGTTCCTCCCGCGCGAACTGTTCAGCCTGCCGAAGCAGCAGATCTCACTCTTCATCCGCCACCTGTGGGCGACGGATGGCTCTGTGACGGTTCGCAAGGACGAGCGTGGCGGCCGGATCTACTACGCCTCTACGTCACGCCGCCTCGTCGATGACCTGACTCGTCTGCTCCTGCGCTTCGGTATCCAGACGCGTCTGCGGACGACGAAGAAGGCCGGGTATCGCCCCGGCTACACCATCGATATTTCCGGAGTGGACAGCCAACGGCGCTTCCTGCAGGAGATTGGCGTCCACGGGGAGCGTGGTGTTTCGGCGGCGCGCCTTCTCGACATCGTGCGTGCGACAACGGCGAACGCCAATGTGGACACCGTGCCGAAGGCGGTCTGGGACGACGTTCGGGAGTCGATGGCGGCGCGCGGTATGACGACCCGAGAGTTCCAGGCGGGGCTCGGCATGCAGTACTGCGGTTCCGCCCTCTATGCGTCTGCTCCCTCCCGATCGCGCCTTTCTCGGGTTGCGGAGGTCCTAGGGGATGCGGACCTCGAGATGACGGCGACCAACGATGTCTTCTGGGACGAGGTCGTCTCAGTCGAGGTCGATGGTGTCGAGGAGGTCTTCGACGCGACGGTGCTCGACTGTCACAACTTCATCGCCAACGGCATCGCCGTACACAACTCGATCGAGCAGGACGCTGACATGGTGATCCTGCTGCACCGCGACCGCTCCGATCCCGAGCGCGACGGTGAGGCCGACGTGATCGTGGCCAAGCACCGAAACGGCCCGACCAAGGACATCGTCCTGGCGTTCCAGGGTCACTACAGCCGGTTCAACAACATGGCGCGTGACGGCGGCTTCTGATTTGTCGAGATGCAGCCAAGATTGAACTCTTGCTGTCGAGATTTGTCGAGATGCAGCCAATCTTGCACAGCGCGCATCATATGTAACATAAACGTCAAGTTATGCACCGGGCTCGGATTCGCACTCAGTGTTATGAAAGTTCTTGCCCGAATCGCGGCTTGGCCGCTGGTTGCCGGTGCACCCCGAAGTCCGATGCTGGCAGTCAGTCGGTCACCGGTTCCCTACGGAAGAACTCGGACACCGTCACAAAATCGATGCCGTGCTCCGCGCAGACGTACGGCATCTTCGGCTTCCGCGGACTGTGACCAGACGGCTTCTCCGCGCAGAACGCGGCCCCGCCGACAGCTCCGGCCATCGCCATCACCATGAGATCCGCCTCGAAGTTTGAGGCGCTGCCGTAGACGGGGTAGGCATTGGTGATCTGCTTGGCCCACCTGAGCTGGTCAGTAGTGGGAGCGAGGAAGGCCGAGTGATTGGCCTTGAGCCACCGGCTGAGGTTTGGTATTCGATCGGTCCACACCAACAGTTCCGCCAGGACTGAAGTGGTGCCGACGACTCGACCATCTCTCAGCATGGCCTCGACTCTCTGCCAGTGAACAGGGAAGGCGTCGGCGCCCCAAGCTTCGTCGTCTGTCTGCTTCAAGAAGCCCAGGATCACGTTCGTATCGATGACGTACAGCGGCGCGGGCAGGGCGAAGAGAGCCGCCTCGTCAAGCATTCGGCGGATGCACCTCCCGCCAGCGTTCGCGGAGGCGATCCAACTGATGGTTCTTCACGTCGAGCAGGGCCCCCGCGGTCTCTTGCTCAATGATTCTGGCGTCTACGGCCTCGAAGACCTGACCGATCAGACGACTTCCGGCGCGGCTGATTCGCACGTCGTAGTACGTGGGTCCACCAGAGCCCTTGGTCGTCTTTGGCCTCCTTTCGGCCCGCCGACGCTCGAGCTCGTCGAGGAGTTCACTTTCAACCAACTTGTAGTCTCCGAGCGCAATCAGGATTGCGGCTTGCGACGCGCCAAGCCGACGACTCAGGCGACGCACGACCATGTCGTCTCGGACAGGGTCGCCCACCAAAGCCTCGGATTCCATGGCTTCGGCGAGCATCGCATGCGGAAGCAGGCATGAGGCGGCGACAGCGTTGCAGTACGACTCCACGGCATTGCGCCGGTCAAGATCGCAAAGGCCAGAACTGCGCAGAGCCAAGTGGGTGAGTTCGTGGAGCATCGAGAACACGCGAGCGTAGGGCGTGTCGCCGCTGCTGGTGACGATGGCGGACTGATTCGCCACAGAGAGGCTGAAGGCGCGGACACCGGCATCCGGCATCGAGCGCTGAAAGGCGAAGATGCCCTTGGCCTGAACGGCGTGCCCCCACAGCCTCAGGGCGGCGTAGCGCTCAGCGTTTGCGAGTTGCTTGGCCTCAGTGACTCCCAGGTAGGAGCGAAGGCTGCGCCCTGCAACAGCGGCTGGCACGGCCAGGGTCGCTGGGGTCGTTGGGAGGGCCGCTCCGTCGTGATCGAAGACCTCCGCGGCTGTCTCCAAGAGTCCATACACACCATCAACGATGTCGAACAGCACCTCAGTGGCCTCGGAAGAGACGCGGATGTTTCCCATCGTGCGGTGGTCGTGTGTGTGAGCGCGCCACTCCTCGACTTCGTCGACGAGAAGGTAGGGCCAGGGGCGCTTAAAGTGCTTTGCCAACGTGATCAGGTCCATAAAGGACACCTCGGCATCCTCGGTGGCAAGGCTCGTGAGGTCTTTGCCGCTCAGGTCCGCCAAGTCTTGGGACGACTGTCCCCGATTGCGAAGCATGCTGGCGATGCGCACAGCGGACACCGGCACGGTGGCCTCTGATTGCGAGTGCGCGATCGACGCTGTCATCGGAACACTTGAGCGCCGGACTTGATGGCTTCCCATGACCCGGCCGCTGAACACACCGACTCCGACGCGAGCAGGTACGCCCACGCCTCGTGCACTTCGTCCGACCCGTTGACAGTCTTGACCCACGCCGCAGCAGCATCGCGCTTGGCCACGACCACCGGCGAGGTCATCTCCGAGTCGCGTTTGCCCTCGACGATCCAGTGCACCCCGGCATCGTCGATGACGATGAAGTCGGGCTCGTACTGCCGCTGGATCGCCCCCGACAGATACGAGATCCGCAGCGGCACCGTCTCGTCGATCCGCACCCACGCCCGCACCGACGAAGACACCTCGAACAAGCCAGCAAGCACGAACTCCGTCGACCAGGCATCGAACGAGTTGATCTCGTACACCGACTTCGCCCACCCGCGGTAGGGGTAGCCGCGCTCGAAGTCCCGCGACGACGTCACCACCTGACGATCCGCAGCAGGTCGAACCTCGAACCGCTCCGACGGGTCGGGCCATCGCACCGGCCGCACCTCGCGCACCTCCCGCGCCGGTGATGACGTCTGCTTCGCGGCGACCCACTCCGTCAACCGCGCTGTCGCCAGGCGCCCATGCTCAGCCCGCCACGGCGTCGACTCCGAGATCCCGGCACCAGCCAGGAACGCCGAAGCCACGGCCACAGCCGCGTTGATCTCGCCAGCCGTCGCGGCGACCGCGTTGGTACGGATCAACCGCCCCACGAGGTCCTGCTCGATCGTGTCGAAGGGCATGACCGACTGCGTGGCCACCACCTGCTCTACTTCGTCGCGTATCACCACGCGAGCCACACCCTCAGCGTCACGCTCGGCATCCAACGCCTTGCGGGTTAGCGTCGGCGCGTTGTCCTCCGCGAACAGCCGCCCCAGCGCCTCCACCGAGTCGAGGTTGACCGACGCCAACGAGAACGGGTCACGCTCCCAGCGCGTCACCACCGACGGCAGGAACAGCGGGATGCGCACCCCACCGGGCGATCGCGCCTCCAAGCGGGTCGCCAGAGCCACCCCGGCAGCCGCCCCCGCAGCCACCCGTGCATCGAGCGTCGCCATGGTGAACCCGACATGTCGCTGCCCAGAAGTGTCGTCGCCCCCGGGGGCGACGACCTCACCCTCGTCGAACAGCCCTAACTGGTCCGGGTCCAAGGCGGCGGCACCAGGCAGCAGCACCTCGACCGTCCCCGACGTCGGCCACTGGAAGTCGAACGGCACATCCCCAGAACCACCCAACGCCGAACCCACAGGGCGACGCCCCACCACCGGGTTCGCGACCAGCTCGGCAGACTCCACCCGATCCCCGAGGGTCTCCTCCAGCAGCACCTTCGCCTGCTTGAGCAGCGACGCGAACGACCGGTGGGAGAGCACCTCGACGGTGTCGAGCATCGCGTTGCCGGTCCGCTGCCCGAACGGGAGGCGCAGCCCGCGCCCCAGTACCTGCTCGGTCAGCAGCGAAGACTCCATCGAGCGCACCGACGCTATGACGTAGATGTTCTTGACGTCCCAGCCTTCCTTGAGCATCGACACCGACACCACCGCCCGCACCGGCGAGGTCGGGTCCTCGAGCCGATCCAGCGCCGCCAGCGTCGCGTCCGGCTCCTCCGACGTCACCAGCAGCACGGCATCCGAAGAACCCAACATGTCCGGCCCGACGAGCAAGTCCCGATACTCAGTCGCTTCCTCGATCGTCGTCGCCACAAGGAACATCACCGGCTCCACATACGCCCGCCCGCGCGCCTGCGCGCAATACGCCCGCATGGCGTCGCGCTTGGCGTCGAGCAGCGTCAGCCCGTCGGCGAGCTGGGTGCGCACATCATGGATGCCGTCCTGCCGGGTCACGAGCACCGGCACCTTCACGTACCCGTCGGCGATCGCGTGCGACAGCGGGTACTGGTAGACCCGCATCGGCAGCGACGCCTCGTGCGGCGTCGCCGTCAGCCCGATCGTCGCGAGCGGGTGGAGGTCGCCGATCGCGGCCTCGAACTTCTTCGCCGACCCTGAGTAGTACACGTGGTGCTCGTCGGCGATGACGACAAGGTCATCGGCCGCAGCCAGGTACGACTGCACCGCTGTGCCCAGCGTCTCGTGCGGCTGGTACGCGCGCCGCCGGTCCTCCTTGTTCGGCCGCAGCAGCGACTGCACCGTGAACACGAACACCTTGAACACGTCCGGGTTGGTCAGCGCCGCCCCGACCTCGCCGCGTTCGACCGTGTCGAGGGTGATGACCATCGGCCGCGACTGCATCCCGCGCAGGTACTTCGGGTGCCCCGGGGTGAGGTTGTCGATCGTCTTGCGCTGGATCGTCGACCCCGGCGTCACAATGAGCACGTTGCGCACACCGGACTCGTAGAGGTAGTCGAGCAGTCCGCCGGCGATGTATGTCTTCCCGACGCCGGTCGCGAGGTCGGCGATGAACTCGCTGCCCGCGTCCGCGCCGTCGAGGGCGCGCGCGATCGCATCGAGGGCAGCCTGGTTCGGCTCGCGCAGGTCGAGGTTGTACGAGACCTGCTCCACGAGGGCGCCGTCGTAGTCGATGCTCATGCGCTCGGCCCTTCCACCACAGCGTTCGGATGCCGTTCGCCCGGCTCCGTGCGTCGCCTCACCCGAATCGACCCGGACGTCAACAGGTCGCGAGGCGCCTTGCGGATCCGCGACCCCTTCGAGATCTCCGCGAGGGTCTCTTCGGCCTCGGGCAGTACGGATGTAGCGACGATGGTGACCCGCTCCTTCTCGGCCAGGGCGCCGACGATGACGCGCACCTCTTCGGGGCCAACCGCGCCGTCGAGCACCGCGAGGCGCATCCGGCCGCGGATGCCGCACAACGGCTGGGCGTCGCCCTGCCAGGTGAAGCCGAGCTGGCCGGCAACGGCACGGGCGAATCGCTCTCCCAGAGCCCAGCCGGCCAGGACCACGCCGTAGAGGGTGTCCACGTACATCGACGGGCCCACCGTCACGGTGACGAATCCTGAACCGCCCTGCCAGTCAACAGAGTTCGTGATGCCGCCAGGGTCTTCGCCGTTGACGACCTTGGTTATCCGGGGCTGGGTGAACTGCTCGACCGTGGTGGGGAGGATCTCTGCCGTGACCCATCGGCGACCCATCTTGTGCGCCACCGCCGCGGTCGTCCCCGACCCGGCGAAGCAGTCAAGCACGATGTCCCCAGGGTTAGATGCGATGTGGATCACCCGCTCCAGTAACCGCTCTGGCTTTGGCGTCGCGAAGGGAACATCACCGGGGAAGAGTTTCTGGATCTCGACCTTGCCGGTCTGGTTGTGGCCCACTTCGGCATGTGGCCACCAGGTCTGCGGTACCCGCCCTCGCACTTCAGAGAGGAACCGCTTAACTGCGGGCACGTTGGACCCATCGGAACCCCACCAGATGCGATCGTCTGCGTCCAGCTCGGCGAGCCGCTCTGCCGAGACGCGCCAGTACCGACCGGGCAGCGGGCCCGAAATCTCTCGCCCCGACGGCGTTGTGATGGGGTAGATCCCGAGACTGTATGGCTTGTTGGCCAGCAGGTCGCCGGCCTTCCAAGGGCCGCGCGAGTCTCCATCGGGGTTCTTGTATGCAGCATCCATCGACGCAGATCGCGGCAGGGCCTCGGGCCGCCAGGCCTCCGCGCTGCGTGCGAAGATCGTGATGTTGTCCTGGTCGACGCTGAGGTGCCGTGCGGAGTTCTTCGGGCTATATGCCTTCTGCCAGACGACGTTGGCGATGAAGTTCTGGGGGCCGAAGACCTCGTCCATGAGGAGGCGCATCCGGTGCTGCTCGGCATCGTCAAGGTGCACCCACACCGACCCGTCCGGTGCAAGCAACTCACGGATGAGGAGCAGCCGCTCCCGCATGAACGACAACCAGGTGGAGTGCTCCATCCAGTCGTCGTAGTGCTCGAACGCCTGCCCAGTGTTGAACGGCGGATCGATGTAGACGAGCTTCACCTTGCCCCGGTAGCGCGACCGGTACTCCGGCACCTCGGTCAGCACCCGCAACACCTCGAGGCTGTCACCAGTGAACAGCAGGTTCGCATCGAGAGGCTCGACCGGCACCTCACCGACCGAGCCGGTGACATCCGTCAGCCGCACCTCCGAGGCCGCCGGGTGGTCGCGCTCGACCCACACAGGCCTGCCGGTCTCGTCCTTGGGCACGAGCAAGAACTTGTCCTTGCCCGGCCACACCAACTCCAGCCGAGGCGACGTCACGATACGGACTCTTCTGACCCGACACTCGACGGATACCGGATCAACGCCCACCGGCGCTGGCTTACCGCCCGCAGGAGGACGTCCCGTTCCTTCCGTGTCAGTGATGGGTCGATTGCGAATGACTGGATGGTGTCGACCTCCCACTCGAGCCGGGCCTTGATCCGGTCGAAGATCTGCCGACAGCGGCGACTGCAGAACCTGGTTGGGCGGCCTGCCGCGTATCCCGAAGGCCAGGCGCACATCTGCTCGCAGGTGGGGTTCATGCATCGGTATTCGGCGTTGGGCGCGACGGTTTCATCCAGGCCGCGGATGACATCCGATGCCGTGGCAGCAGGTATCGACTCCATGAAGGTCTGAAGAGTGCGAGTCAAGACACCGCCTCGGCGGTCGGGGCGCTGGTCAGGCGCCCGAGAGTTGGTTGCCATGAGCCTACCTTCGATGAGTCGTTAGTCATCGGCGACCCTACCGCTTCCACAAGGATTTACGACTAGCTGAGATGACCTGCAGAGATGGGTCCTTGGCGACGCTGACGTGCATCCTTGGGTTGACGGGTCGCAGCAAGGAAGGTGGACGGGCAACCAATGCTCGCCAGAGCGCGAAGCGCTGGTCATTGACTTACGCCCACCGACGAAAGGTCGCAAATGGTTGCCGTTTCGGCGTGTCCACGGTACGTTTTCCACGGTCCTTCGTTGCTCCGCAAGGAGTGAGGGCGCATCGGCTGCAACCCGATACGCCCTCGGTGACGGACCCGATGCAAGCTGTCACAAGCGAAGGACCGTCATGGGTCAGTCTATGGATGCTGCGCGCTCACAGCCAGCCTTGGTGGGTCGGGTGACGACGTGGACCTTTCGGCTCACGGGTGGCCCGACGGCGTGGGATTGGACCGTCGGGCCACCTGACCCGCTTTCCCTATCGTCGATCCGGAGCCCGCGGTCGACGGAGAAGAGTCGCCACATCCCGGTGCAGGCCCACTCGGTGACACTGGGCGGATCGATTCGGGTGGAGTCCGGTCTCGAGCACGACTTGGTGCGTGAGCTTGACCGGGACCGGAGCGTCGTCTGGATGGTCTCCCAGCCCGTTCGACTGTCACTGAGCCCCGCCCAGGGCAGGTCGCGCGTGCACACACCGGACTTGCTTGTTCTTGATCGCGAGGGCGGGGTGACGATCTGGGATGTGCGGCCGCCGGAGAAGCAGGATGAGAAGTTCAAGTTGGTCTGCGACCTCACCAGGGCCGCGTGTGATCACGTGGGCTGGGCGTACCGGGTCTACGGCGGGAGTTCCCCGACGCACCGGCACAATCTCCGATGGATCACCGCCTACCGCCGGCCGATGCCGTGGTACCCAAACGCCCGTGCCGAACTCCTCGCGATCTGCGGCTTGCCCGGCGCAACGATTGGCAGCGTCCTCAGGGCGGACCGTGGGTCGGGTCACTTGATCAGCGCCATGTGGCACCACGTGTGGACCGGGCTACTGCTGATCGACCTTGATCAGACGATGAACCGAGACTCACCCATCACGGTCGAGGTTGGCGCTTGTGACTGACGCCATCGTGGCGCTCACCGTCGGCGCCCGCATCCTCACAGCGGACGGCTATGCGGTCGTCACCGAGCTCGAGCGCCACGGGGTCCGGCTGCGCTTCTCGACTGGGGACGTGCGCTCGGTCAACTACATCCAGATCGAGGCGCGGGCAGTCGGCGACCAAGTGCAGGCCGTCCACAGCTCGCTCTACCCCTGGTGGGAGCAGCTAGAGGTAGCGGTCCGCCACGCGGCGCTGTTCAAGCAGGAATGCGTCGTCGAAGCCCGCACCGGCTACCGCTTCGGGCTGCCCGAACTGGCCCAGCCTGGCGAACCCTTCTTCCCCTTTGGTGACACGTTCGGGTTGAGCCTGGCCGCGCGGTACAAGGCGATGAGCAAAGTCGTCAGCTTCGAGCGTTCCGTCGACAGGGAGGTGATGCGGCGGGTCTACGACGGTGAACTGACGAGCCACCGCATCGCTCAACGGACACTGCAGCGGTGGGACACCCTGTGGGCCGAGGGCCAACTTCGCGCCCTTGTCGACGGGCGGTCCATCAAGGACCGCAAGGGCTTCGACGCACTTGACGCAGACTTCCGCCGGGTGGCCCTTGAGAAGTTCGCGGAGTACGACGGGTCCAAGAGCCGGCCGAACCTTCAAGAGATCGAACGCCAGGTCCGTGTCACGCTCAAGCAGTCGGGGGTGACCGGTCCACATCTCCCAGACCGGCTGACCCAGGAGTTCCTCAGCTATCACTGGAGGGCCACAGGCTCCTCGGTGCGCGCGCAGCGATCCAAGTCCTTGCGCCGGGTCTCGGGACACGAAAGCTACCCCGCGCAGCACCCCTCAGAGCTGGGCACTGACCTCACCCTGGCGAACAACTTCGTCTTGGACCCACTTCGCGAACGCGCCATCAACGTCGAGGTCGGCGTCATCCACTCGATCGCAGCGCGAGTCATCCACGGCATCCGTGTGTTCCCTCGGGGCGCCAGGGGGATCGACGTCGGGCTTCTCGTCTACGACGCGATGCGGCAGTTCTCGATGGTCGTCGACGGCACGACCATCGACGACTTCCGGTGGTGCGGGATCCCACAGTCGCTCGACCTCGGCGGCAACCCCGTCCACATCGGCAGGCGCCCCACCGTCAAACCCGATGCATCGATTCAGGGCGTCCACTACCTGCCCGGGGTGGCACCAACATCCCTGCGTAGCGACCACGGCAGCATCTTCGTCGGCGAGCACTTTCGCGCGCTGCTGGATCAGTTCGGCATCGAACTGCGCTTGTCGCGGGGCAAGAAGCCCACGGACAACCCGCACTCCGAACGCAAGATGGAGGATCTCGAGCGCGCCTACCAGCAGGTGCCCGGCTACAAGGGCCGCTCCATTCACCAGCGCGGGCGGTTCATCGGCATCGAAGCAGACGAGCCACTACTGACTGCCGAAGAGCTCGAACGACACTTCCGCCGCTGGGTCGCTTTGGACTACCACCGGATGCCGCACGACGGCCTCACCCTGCCTGGCGCGCCCGGGATCCGGTTGACGCCTCTGGAGATGCACGATGCGTTGGCTGACGCGACCGGGCGCATCCTGATCCCCCAACACCCCGACCTGCTCTACCAGTTTCTGCCGATCATCTGGCTGGCGCCTGGTCACGCCGGGGTCGAGCACAAGAACCTCACGTATGACGCGCCCGTCCTCGAGGACTTCCGGACGGTTCGGGTGGGGACCTTCAGAGCGCAGGACCACGCGCTGCCTTTCCACCTCGACCCGCGAGACGTCACTCGCCTGTGGTTCCGGCACCCCGAGACAGACCGGATCCACGAGGTGCCCTGGAAGGGCCGCCACCTCATCCACGCCCCGCTCGTTGACGTCGTCCGCGACCGCGCCCTTCAACGCATCAAAGAGCGCGGCGGGAACAAGTCCATCAACAAGACGCGCATCATGCGCCAGATCATTGACGAGATCGGCGAACTCACCACCGCGCCAAGCACCGACGAGTGGCGGGCGAAGCTTGCGGCCGCCCAGATGCGATGGGAGCAGTCCCAGCGTGACCATGCCGAAGTCGCCGACGCACACCGAGCCCTACAGGTCCATGCGGGCTCCGAGCTCACCCAAGTTCTTCCCCGCGAATCGGCCCCGCAACCCGCCCGCGACGAAGCGAACGCCATCGACTTCGACGCGCCCTTGCCTGACTACGAGCAGCAGGTCGTCTGATGGATGCCCGCCTTTGGCACCAGCAGGCCACCACCCCCCGCCAAGCGCTGCCCGCGCCCGTCCCAGTCGACGTCTTCGACGCTTGGTCCGAAGATCCCCAGAACGCCTACTGGGCGCAACTCCAGCCTGCGCTGGCAGGCGTGGTCCTGCCATCCCCGCTCGCCAGGGCCGCTGCGGCCCAAATGACGCGCCTGCTTGACCGAAACCAGCAACGGCCGCCCGGCGCCAAGGCCATCTGCTCGGTCAGCGCACCGTTCGCCGTGGGCAAGTCCACGTTCGTCAAGGACTGGGCCCACGCGGCTTACCGCGACCTCCTCGGCCCGGCACTCAGTGACCCGCGACCGACCTGGAACCCCGAGCCTGGGGTGACCGCCGACTGGATCCCGCAGGTCTACATCACGCTGCGCGCCGCCTCGAAGATCCGCGACGTCCTGGCAAGCCTGCTGCTGACGATGGGCTACCCCAGCGAAGGCCTCGTGCGGGTCACCACAACCCGGGTCGTTCACGCATTCCGCCAACACGGTGTGCGGCTGCTCCTCATCGACGACAGCCACTTCCTCGACGTGTCCAACAAGGACAGCCGGGACATGCTCGACTTCCTGAAATACCTCAACACCGAACTCGGCGAACTCGGCGGCACGATGATCCTCATCGGCGCCGACCTTCACGAGTCACCGATCGACCTCGACCCGCAGATCAACTCGCGCCTCGAGCGGATCGCACTTCGCCCCTATGGCTTCACCACCGACGACGACAAACGCGACTGGCAGCGTTTCCTCAAAGACGCCGAAGGCGTGTTGCTGCCGTACTTCGACTGCGCCCCTGCCGGGGTGTTCAGCCGCCAGCACGCCGGCCACATCTGGCGCCGCACCCAGGGCTACGTCGGCGATACCGCGCTGCTGCTGACCCAAGCTCTGCTCGCCGCGTTCGACGACGGTTCAGACACCATCACCACCGCCCACCTCGACGACGTCGCACTCTCCGCCCGAGCCGCGGCCGGTGAAGCCGATCTCCGCAAGGCACCGGCCGCTCCGTCGCGCCGCCGCTCCCTCAAGGTCACCGTGACATGAGCGCCCGCCCGCTGCCGGTCCGCCCCGAACCACGCCCCGGGGAGCCACTGACCTCGTACGCCGTCCGCCTCGCCGACGCCAACGGACTCCACCACGGCCGGGTCCTGCCCAACTACCGGCACGACATCGACATCCCCGCCACCGAACTGGGCAGAGTCGCATCCCTCGCAGGCCTTGACCCGGCCGCCACGAACCGGTTGACGATGAACCGGTACCCATTGATCGTCCGAGGCCACGGTCCCCAACGCCGCCACGGGTGGCGCCTGCACCACTCCGTGACGTGGATCTGCTCGTCCTGCACCCCGACGACTGGCCGCCGAGACCTGCTCTGGCAGACCGCGCTGATGCCGGTCTGCCTGAGCTGCGGCTGCTTCCTCGTGCGGGCAGGCACCTCGGATGCCGTCCGCCCGGCACCCGCTCGCGTGCTCGAACTGGCCGGGACCCTCGCCGAACTCGCCGACGACGCCATTGACAACCCACGTGCCCGGACGGTGCTCTATCGCCTACGTCGTCGCTGTCAAGCCCGAGCCGCGACCATCACCGGCGACGCAAAGGCTCGTGGCGTCACCCTTCCGCCGATCGATGTCCCCGCAGCGCGCAGCTGGGGTGCCTACCCCAGCCCTGACCCCACCACCGTCGCTGCCCTGCTGCTTCTCGACGGCCAACGACCACGCGCGCACACCACAGACCAGGCGGTTCGCCCTCACCGGGGAGGCGAGTTCACCGGCACCGACCACGAGCGGCTCGAGTGGATGCACACCCGCATCCGCCACCACGTCAACCACGACGGGCTGCGACCGGATCACGTGCCGAGCATGCTGCCCCCACCGATGGACGCGCCGGCCCCTGGACCGGGCGCGTGGCTGTCACGGACCCGAGCGGCAACTGCCCTGTACCTGCTCATCGCCCACGCCAGGGGCAGCCGCGTCACACCCGAGGCGGCGATGGCCGCTCTCGGCGTGCCCGGCATCCCAACCTGCTCGCTCATCGACGCCGTCCACACCGCTCACGGTCTCCGCGAAAGCGACGCCGACCTCCTCATCGCCGCCCTCGACCAGCTGATCGCGGACGGGCTCGTGGACTACCAGCGCCGCCGCGACACCCTGCGCCCCGTAACCCGGCTACCGGCTACGGCGCGTCGGCGGCTCACCAACCCCCTCGTGCGGGACCGCACCGGCGAGAGCCTTGCGCTCGGATGGATCTGGACCAGGTACACCCGCGGCCCCATGCGCTCGAGCCCGTGGCCCACCACACCCGACCGCGACATCGCTGCCTTCGACGCACGACTGGACCCCGAGAGCAAGCTCGTCCTGTCCGAGACCGCCCAGCGGCTTCTCGCCGACGCCGACGCAGTCCACACCACCCAGATGACCTGGGCATCAGTTACGAGGAGGTACGGATGAAACCGATCGACAACCCAGCCGTGGAGAATCTGCACCGGCGCACCGCGCAGATGCTCACCGCGATCGACGACACCCCCATCCCACAGATGGGCGCGACGTTCTACCAGCACTACTACGAAGAGTTCCGGCTCCTGGCGCAGGAATGGCTTACCGCCACCACGAGCCTCTGCCCGACCCTGCCGGACCAGACGTGGGTCATCACCAAGGACGGACTCCCGGTCGGGCTGTGCACGACCACCACCGCCACCGCTCTGACCGCTGCCATCCCCGACCTCACGTTCACGCCCTATGCCCTCTGGCCCTCGGCCATCGACGACCTGCTCGCACGCTGGGCGGCCGAGCCGTGCCCACCCGGTGCCTCAAGGGACCCGTGATGAGAGGCATCAGTCGGGAGGTCCTCGCCCGAGACGCCGCCTGGACCCTGGACGACGGCAACTGCAAAGACCTCACGAAGCGGTGGGCTGCCTGGGAGAACGCCTACCTCGCCGCCCAGGCCATCGCCGACCGAGCCCGACAGCTCATCGCACCCGCCGCCGTGTGCGCCCTGTGCCCCGTCACCGCCGAATGCGCCGACCTCGCCGAACTATCCGCTTACACCGGCATCGCCGCCGGGATCGGGTACCGCAACGGCGCCCCCGACACCTACCGGACCCGCGACCCGTTCACCCGCGCCAAGAAGCCGGCGTGAACGCACTCCTTCCGGTCAGCGTCACCCCACGAACTGGTGAGTCCATCGAGTCCTGGCTCGAGCACCTCGCCGACGCCAACGGCCTGACCACGGCCCAACTTCTCACTCTCATCCGCAGCCGTGGTGTCAGCACGCGCTACCTCACCCTCGCACCCGCCCCCGGCACGATCACCCACCTCGCAGCCCTCGCCCGCGTCAATCCGGATGCCGTCGCCGCGACCACGCTCGCCGCGTACGACGGCACCGCACTCGACCTCACAGGCCTGCACGTCGACGACCGGCACTCCTACCGGCAGGTTGCCGCCCGCGGCTGGTCACCCGCCCACGGCACCCAGATCTGCCCCGCCTGCCTCGCCGACACCGGAGCATGGCACAGCGCGTGGCGGCTCCTCATCGTCACCGCCTGCACCGGCCACCAGTCGCTGCTCGTCGCTCAGTGCCCCTCCTGTCAGCGGCCGTTCCGCGACCAACGCCACTCCCACCTCCGCCGCGTCGGCGCCGTCCCGGTCTGCGGGAACCCCCTGGGCGCCGGCCCGAGCAGACAGTGCCAACACAACCTCACAACCATCACCCAAGACCCCGCGGCCCCGGACGTCCTCGCGATGCAGAACCGCGTCGACACCGCACTGGGCAGAGCGACAGTCCCGGTGCTCGGGCAAGCAACGGATGCCGCCACGTACCTGCGCGACCTGCGGCACCTGACCACCCTGCTGCTCCACCTCGCCCGCCAACCCGGCGCCGACAAGCTCGCCGACTGGGCTGCCACCCTCCCCGCCTCCACCGGCACGCGACGGTGGGGGATCCGCCCACCAGACGATCCCGGCATCCGCGGCCACGCCCTCGCCACAGCCGACGAGATCCTCGCCGCACCTGATCTCGACACGGCCGTGACCATGTTGATCTCGTGGGTCGCGCTCACCCCCACCACACCGGACGGGCCGCTCGGGTGGCTCGCCGACCGCACCGTCATGACACCCACTCTCACCCGGCTCGTCATGGCCGCCCGGGCACCGCACCGGCGCCTGTCCCACCACCTCGACACCCAGGAGCACCCGATCGTGGTCGACACCCGAGGCATCCCCCAAGTCATCCCGCACCGGCAGTACCTCGACTACCTCGACGATGCCAGCGACTCCAGCGAGGGCACCGTGCGCTTGTTCGCGTCCCTGTCGCTAGCGAGGCTGCACCCGGACGTGAAGTCCTGGGCCGCGGCCGCCGAAGCCTTGGGCATGCCCGGACCGATGGGCGTCCGTTGCGCCCGCGCGTGCTCGTCGACCATGCTCGTCACTGTGGGCGAATGGGAGGCCCGGACCCTCCGGGCCCTCGAGGACACCCGCCGACGCGACTACCGCGCCACTGAAGCCAAGATCGAGCACCGACTCCTGATGAGCCGTTGGTTCAATGAGTGGGCCCGCCAGTTCCGGCCCGGCACGCACTACAGCAGCGTGCAGCACGGCCTGACCTGGCAATGGGTACACGTAGCCCATGCCCACCTTGACCTCTCACCAGCCTGGCGCGGCAAGTGGCCCACCGCCAAGGAGCGAGCCCACTACCGTCAGTTCGAGGAGTCTCTCGACGACCATCAACAGTTTGAGCTCGCGTACGCCCTCCACAAGCGCGCCTGAGTCGGACTGTCGGTGCCGTGAGATACGTTCGCTGGGATGAGAGGAGCCATGATGACGGACCAGTCGATGGCGGAGCCCGTGCGCACCACGGAGCGGCAGACTGCCAGCGAGAACAAGAGCCTGGACGTAGTCGTGTCGGCTCCGGCTCAGATGACCAACGAGCCCGTCGCCCCGACGTCAGATCCGGGGACGCAAGGAACGCCGCCGGCTGAGGTCAGTGACTAGGTCCAACCTGCCGTGATTCCCAGCACGACGGGCGCCGTCCTTGCCTTCTTCCTGTTCGTGGCACCCGGTCTTCTCTTTGACCTGCTGGCCGCGCGGCGGAGGGCTGGGGTTCCGGAGACTACGTTTCGAGAAGTCAGCAGAGTAGTGCTTGCATCGACTGCCTTCAGCAGTCTCGCCGTTGCCCTGCTTGCCTTGCCCGGCCTCGCTCTTGCTCCCACGCGCCGCTGGATCTACAGCTGGCTATGGGGCCGGGTAGATGTCAGCGCCACCCAACCCACGGTCCTGGCGACAATGCTCGCCGTGGCGACCGTCGCCTGCGCTCTGGCTTGGGCCACCCATTGGCATCTCTCCCGGGGCGCCTCGGCGCTGCGTCAGACATCAGCCTGGAGTCAGGTGTTCCGCACCGACGCCCCATCTGGGTCGGCCCCGTACCTACGTGTCAAGACCGCTAGCGGCTCGACATACACGGGCTTTGTCGGCAGCTACACCCCCAACCTCGAGGTCTCCGGTCGCGAACTCGTACTCGTCCCGCCACTGTGGTCAGCTGCTCCCGGAAAGCCGCTCGAAGCAGTCACGGCATGGAGCCGGATCGTCCTGCGCGGCGACGAGATCGCCGTGCTGATGGTGGACTACCGGCCTAATCCCGGCGCGGCAGCGAAGCGAGCCGCAGGTGAGTGACTACAGCGTGGACTACCTTCGACGTCTCGTCGAGGCCGTCGAAGTCTTCGAGGGAGCTTTCGAAGCGTGGATCGCCACGCAGCATGAGTTCACCATGATGGACGCAAGGGGTCTGTGGCCGACGGTCCGGACACGGGACGACGCTGACGCCACGAATGTGCGGTCCTTGGAACTGGATGTGGCCGCTGCTGCGGGCGCTGCTGCCCGGGCGGTCCAGGTGACAGGCGCCTACGTCATGGTGAGCGGCTTGCCGCAACCAATCGACCCCATCGCCAATTGGGCGCTTATGTCAATGCCGAAGTCGCTCATCGAGCCCCACCTCGTGCGCACCACTGCGGCCAATGTTCGAGGTCGCCTTGCGACTCTGCTTGCAGAAGCAGAGGCGGCGGATGAGTACGGGACGCCCGGCTTCGTGCCATCCCAACTGCACCCCGTGATCTGGGCTGCGGCGGCCGATCACTGGACCACACACAAGAGGCGAGTCGCAGTGCGAGAAGCTGCGGAGACACTGACCAACCACTGGCGCGGGCGCCTTCGACGACACGACATCGAGGGCACAGCCTTCTGGGAGCAGACTCTTTCGGGCGGCCCGCCCGAAGTAGGTCGCCCAAAGCTCGTCTGGCCAGGTGATGACGCAGACAAGACTGTCAGGAGCATTCGTGGCGGTGCCCGTTCCATCGCGAAGGCGCTGACCGACCTTGCTGTGGGTACAACCTTGGCGATTCGCAACGTCTCGACGCACACAGGCGGCGAACTCTCGGAGCAAGAAGGATTGGAACGGCTGGCCGCTTACAGCTACCTCGCGCGGCTCCTCGATTCGTGCGAGATCCGCTGGCATCCAGACGACGTATCACACGGACGCGGCCAACCTGAGGATGCGAGCGTGGATCCTGAGCACCGGATTGACGGCTCTTGATACCTGAGGGTGGTGTGAGCACGACTCGCGGGGGCGTGGGCTGAGGGATTTGGGTCGAGGTCCCCGAGAATCGTGACTTGGCTCGAATAGTGGCGACGGGTGGTCGAGTCGTCTGATCTGAACGGGCTCCCCGATTTGAAGTGGTCGGCTCGCTGACATGGGCGCTAGTGGAGACTGTCAGTCTGGACCTCCATAATCACGTTCATGGTGCGACGAGTGACCCCGGCTCAATTCCGAGCCGCAGTTCAGAAGGCCCAGCGGGACCAGAAGCGGGCTATCGACAACTACAACCGAGAAGTCCGCAAGCACAACGCAGCGGTGAAGCAGGCCGTGAGCAAGTACAACCGCGACGTGCGCAACTACAACTCACGTGCCCGCGCTCACAATCGGAAGGTCGAGAGCCAGCGTCGTCGCGTTCAGCAAGAGATCCAGCGCCTCAACGCACGTCCGACTGCCAACACATTTGTCGCAGTCCGCACGTCCACACAGACGTTCGTCGAACGATATGAGGGCGTCGAGACCACGCTCGCTGGACGGACTCTGGGGACTCAGGACCGCCTGTTCCTTGATCTCGCCAGCGACGAGGCTGCCAACAGCGCGTACTTGTTGAACGCCTTTGATGGAGATGGCTCACCAGAGGAAGATCTGAGTGAAGACCATCTCCGGGCCCCCAGCCTTACCGCCGAACTGAGCTTGTTCAGTCAGGATTTGGTTGATCGCTGGACCGGGGCGCTCTTCGCTCTCAGCCCTGCCAATCCGGACGCCGCGCGCCACTTCTGCACGAGCGCCCGCGAGGTCGTCATCACGATGCTTGACACCTCAGCCCCGGACAAGGTGGTGCTGGTGGCCAACCCCGAGTGTGAGTTGACGGATCGGGGTGCTCCGACTCGCAGGGAAAAGATCAAGTACCTAATGGGCCGTCACAACGTGGCGGCCCCAGAGATCACTGAGCTCGTGGCTGAGGACGTGGACAACGTCCTTTCCCTTTTTCGCACGTTCAATGACGGAACGCACGGTCACGCCGGACGCTTCAGCATCACGGAGCTGACGGCGCTCCGCACGCGCGTCGAGTCTGCGGTCAGCTTCATCCACCAAATCGTGAGCACCGACTGACTGACCGCTCGGCCTCGCAACGAAGCGGAGCGGGCGACGGCCGTCGCGTTCCGCCGATCGACCTGGACTTTGTGCGAGCTCGTCCCTGAGTCCCGATCCGTGCAAAGTGCTCCGCACGGGGGCGTGCGAAATCCGCGGCATCTCGACAACAAGCAGCCAAGATTGAACTCTTGTCGAGATGCATGTCGAGATACACTCAATCTTGTAAGAACGGCGGTTGATTCTAGGAATCAGCCGACGTTATGCACCCCGTCCGTGTCTGACGGTCCCTGTGATGTTGGCGATCAGTTGCCATCTGGCCCAAGCACGCAATCGGATTGCGGTACCGCACGCTCAGGCAGCAGTATCCCCTCATGGATGTCCCTCGACAGCTACGCGTCGGAATGCCGTGAGTCTGACCCTCGTGGCGATGGAGCTCGACGCCTTTGACCCACAGCGACTCGCCACCTTCTGGGCGGCGTTGCTGGTGCGCACTCCCGATCCGACCGGCTCCCGCCTCGCCGGCGTGGTCGAGACGGACTTCGAGCTGCGGTTTGTTCCGACCGACCAACCGAAGGCGGTACTACACCGGATGCATTTCGACCTCACCAGCACCACGGCCGACGACCAGCAGCGCACTGTCGACCTCGCGATCGGCCTCGGCGCCCGTCACCTCGACGTCGGACAGCGTGGCGATGAGGGACACGTTGTGCTCGCCGACCCCGAGGGCAATGAGTTCTGCGTCATCGAGGCGGGTAACCGCTTCCTCGCCGACACTGCTCGAATTGGCAGTTTGGCGGGGGACGGGCTGGCGGAGGTCGGCTACTTCTGGGCCGAGGCTCTCGGATGGCCACTGGTGTGGGACCAGGATGGAGAGACAGCGATCCAGCACCCCGGCGGTGGCACGAAGATCACCTGGGGAGGCCCCCCTGTTCGCCCGAAGATGGGTCGGAACCGACTGCGTTGGGCTCTCGTCACGAGCCGCTCGCTCGACCTCGAGATCGGCCGGCTCCGTGGCCTCGGGGGTGAGGTCGTTCAGGTCAGCGCTGACCGGGCGGAACTGGTTGACCCAGAGGGCAACGAGTTCCTGCTGACCGCGAGACTCGACGACTGAGCACCTCCCGCGCCATCCGTCCATTCCGTGTGTAGCGGGGGCGCCTCTCACGTGCCGGCGTCGATCCTGCGCGACCCCACGGCGCCGGCTGACTTCTGCAAAGTGGGCCGCACGAGATCGTGCAGTTTTCGCTGCAAGTCGACAGAAGACTTCACAAACGCGCTTTGTATGAAACATAAACGTCGCGTTATGTCTCCACGCCATTCCCTGCCCCGACGTTATGGGGCTCATCCCAGTCGAGGGTGTAGACGGGGTCTGAACCCGCCGGTCTCGAGCAGGCTCCTGGCGATGTAGTTGGTGAGGTTGCGGAACCCAAGAGCACTGCCGCGGAGGTGTTCGAGGCGGCCGTTGATCGCCTCGGTCGGACCGTTGGACGTGCCGGGGCGGTCGAAGTAGGCGAGCACGTCGTCGGCGCGCTTCCTCAGCGTCCGGCCGAGTGTGGTGAGTTCGACCAGCGCCCTCGGGACACCGCTGCTGATCGAGGCAATCAGGTTGGCCATGAGCTCGCGGCCGTGGTGGCGGTCTTCGTGGCGGTAGGCGGCGATCATCCGCTGGTAGATCCCCCAGGTCGCCTCGACCTCGACATGCTCCTCGGCCCCGAACAACGTGCGGAGTCGAGCGGCCTGCTTGTCGGTCAGCAGCTCGGCGCCGGTGTGCAGGGTCCGCCGCGCGGCATACAGCGGGTCGCCCTTCATCCCGCGGTGGCCGTGGATGGCCTGCTGCACCCGGCGCCGGCACCGGTCGAGCGCGTCCCCGGCGAGGCGGACGACGTGGAACGGATCCATGACCGCCACCGCGTCGGGGAGCTCCTCGGCGGCGGCGGTCTTGAAGCCGGTGAACCCGTCCATCGCGACGACCTCGATCCCGTCGCGCCAGGTGTCGGGTCGGGCGGCGAGCCAGGTCTTGAAGGCCTCCTTCGAGCGACCCTCGACCATGTCCAGCAGCCTGGCGGGGCCGGTCTTGTCGCGGATCGGGGTCAGGTCGATGATCACGGTGACGTACCTGTCGCCGCGCCTGGTGTGCCTCCAGACGTGCTCATCGACGCCGATGACCCTCACGCCGTCGAAGCGGGCCGGGTCGTCGATGAGAACACGTCGGCCTTCAGCAAGCACGGCGTCGTTGGCGGTGTCCCAGGCGACGTCGAGTCCCTCGGCGATCCGGGTGACGGTGAGGTGCTGCACGACCAGCGCTTCGAGCGCCCACCGCAGCCCACGGCGCGAGAGCTTCGACCGCGGCTCGGCCGCACGGGTGGTGTCTTGGCGCCACACGTGCCCGCAGCCGGTGCAGCGGTAGCGACGCACCGCGACCTCCAACACCGTCGGTCGCCACCCCAGCGGCTCGTGCGCGAGCCGACGGATCACGGTGTCCCGAGCAGCGCCTTCGGCGCCGCAGCGTCGACACCACTCGTCCGGGGTCAGGACTCTGCAGGCGAGCACCGCGCGGTCGGGCTCGAGGCGCTGGCCGGTCACGACGAGGTCGAGTTCGTCGAGTCGGCAGAACGTTGTCAGGTCCGGGCGAGCGAAGCGGGCCCGAGCGGTAGCGACAGGCAACGACGTCAGACCTCCGGATGTCAGGCGTGGAACGTCATCTTCCGAAGACCTCGACCACGATCTAGAGCGTGTCTGTTAATGGTTGGCTCGGTGGGTCAGGATCACCATTCCGAGGAGGAAGCCGCCGAGGTAGGTGACGGCGTACTTGTCGTAGCGGGTGGCCAGTCCGCGCCACTGCTTGACCCGGC